>Ga0256407_10013387_pt1 | contig 10973 bp, 5 predicted proteins | sample RumenRJG_04DNA_FD_193489 | JGI IMG/M metagenome (GOLD analysis project Ga0256407, IMG submission 193489) | Bovine rumen microbial communities from Lethbridge, Alberta, Canada - RJG_04 | ecosystem: Host-associated > Mammals > Digestive system > Stomach > Rumen | place: Canada: Alberta | collected... | reverse complement strand
TATCAATTATTTCTTCTATGAAAAACTCTTAAATTAACCAATTTAAAATAAATCAAAATATTTTTAATAACAAAAAATATAGAAAAACTTGAAACAAAAGAGAGTAAACACAATTTCCCTAATAAATAATTAATTTTTCCTTTAATAATCTCATCAAAACTTCTTTTATCGAAATAAATTAAATAAGAAAAAACAAGTTGAAAAAGATAAAAACTTAAAAATCTAATAAGTGAAGTATTTTGACTTGTAAAATTAAACATACAATCATCACTTTTAACATTATAATCAAGAAAATTTTGATGATTTTTTCTAAAAATAAAAAAATATTCAAAATAAACACCAAAAAATGCTCCTAGAAATTCAAATATACTAGCTTTTTTAATAAAATTTCCTCTATCAAAAAATACATTATTTATTTTACATTTTTCATTTATTACATTTATAATTTCTTTAGAAGGATAATTTATATTGATTTTAGAATGAATATAAATTACAATAATCCAAAGTAAAAGAAGTAAAAAAGTTACTAATTTAAAATTATGTAATAGTTTCAATAATTTTCTTCCATCATCAAATTTAATTTCAAGAATATCAAAATAAAGTTTATAAATAAAATAACCAATTGCAAGACCAATTAATATTTGATTAATATAATGTACATTTTCATATAATCTTTTCAAATATAAATAAACTATATTTACAAAACAAAAAATCCAAAGAATACTTTTAAAAAATTTTGATTTACTTTTATAAGTAAATGCTCTATAAAAAACTGCAAAAATGACAAAAGAATTTATTGCCATTGTTGCAGGTGAACCATAATCATTTGGACAATATAAAGGAATTAATTTTTCATTATTCCAAAAAGGCCTATCATCTAAATAAAAAAATTTTAATATTCCATTTAGAAATATTGTAAAACAATCTAAAAATAGAAATGATAATGCTGATGGGACATTTATATAATTTAATATTAAATATAATAGAATATATTTTCCATTTATTGAATAAAAATCAAAGAATTTTAAATATTTTTCCTCTAAAAATCCACTGAAATATTTTAATGTTAATTCTTTTAATTGTTCTCTAAATATAAATTCTAATGAAAGGCATATAAAAAGAAATATGAATAAATTAAATAATTCTTGATTTTTTGGATTTATTGTAGATTTATCTTTGTAATTTATATTTATTTGAATATTATTATTATTATTTAATGGTAAAGATTCCAATTGGATACATTTATTTGATTTTTTTTTAAATGTTGGAGTTTCATTATCCTCTTTATGAATGCTTTCCATTATTGTATTAAAAAATAAAGCAATTATAATAAATTATTAAAAAATATAAAATAAAGAAAAATAAATTAAATTATTTATTATTTGGCATTTTTCTTCTTTTTAATAATTTTAATTTATTTGATGAAGCTTCAATAGGATCAACTTTAGTTATTTGAAGGAAATCAGTTAATTCTTTATTATCAATAGAATTATTAATATTATTATCATCATCATTTCTAAGAATATTTTCATTATAATTATAATTAATATTATTATTATTATTATTATTATCATTTCCAATATCCATTTTACTCATATTATAATTACTTTTCATTGTACTATTAAAATTTGTTCCACTATTATTCATCATATTATATTCAGCAAAATTTAAAATATTATTTACTCTTTGTTTAGTTTGTTCTTTAATTTCTTCTTTATTTATATTATAGGGATTTTTATTATCATTTGTTTTATTTTCTTCAATTAAACTATAAGTTTTTTGTTTTATTTCATTTAAATCATTATCATCAATTTTTTGATAATCTAATATTGGTGAATTATCCATTTCATTTGATGAAGGAATATTATTTATATAATTAAAATTATTTAAAGCATTTATATTTTCTAATCTATTGTTTTCTATTTTCAAATCACTACACATTTTTACTAATTTTTTATTTTCTTTTTTTAATTTTGATGATACTTCTTTTTCCCTTGCTAATTTTAATTCATAATCTTTCCTTATTTTTTCTTTTTCTAAATTAAATTGTTCTTCCATTTCTTCTGTTCTTTTCATTAAATTCTCTACAATTGTTTTTATTTCATCTTCTTTATTAACTTTTTCATTTAATTCATTTATTAATTCTTGATTTTTATTTTGTAAAATTCTTTCATTTGATAAATATTCATTTTGAATTCTTTGAATTTCCATATCTTTTTGTTTAATTATTGATTTTAATTCTTCAATTTTTTGTATTAATTCATTATTATTATTTATATTAGCATTTTTAAAAAATTTATCATCATTATTAACATCATCAAAAGAACCTTTAGCAAAAAATTTCATATAATCTACAGAATCATCCATTACTTTATTAGGATTTAAATTATTTGTATTTATAGAACTTTTCATTGGATTTGTTTTTATTTCCTTACTTTCTTTTAAAGATAAATTTATATTTGCTAATTTAGTTATTTTTTCATTTAATTCTTTATTTTGATTTTTTAATTCTAAATTCTCATCATTTAATCTTGTAATTTGATCATTATAATTTTTTAATGCTATATTATTTGCATCATCAATAGATGTTTTTTCTTTTAATAATTTATCAATTGTTATATTTAAATCATTTACTTTTGAATTTAATATTTTTATTTCAAATTGTCCTTTATCAACTTCATATTGTTTACTTTGAACATTTTGTTTTTGAGTAAAAACTTCATTTCTAAGTTCATCAATTTGTTTTATATAATTTTCATTTTTTGAATTTAAATTATTTACATCTTCTTTTGTTCTATTTAATTCAGTTTCTATAAATTTTACTCTTTGATTTGCTAAATAAACATTTGTTGTATTTTCTTGTTCTTTTCCTTCTAAAATTTTTACTTTATTTTCTACTCCCATTTTTTCTTTTATTATTGAAATATTATCATTATTTAATTTTGATATTTGGATATTTAAATTATCTAATTTTTGTTTTTGTTCAATTGTTTGTAATGATAATTTTTCTTTTTCATTTACTAATAATTCTATTTTTTCATTTAAAGTATTTTTTTCATTTTCAAAAACTTTTTTTTCATTTTTTGAATTTATTTCATATTCTGAAATTTTATTTTTTAAATCTTCAATTTCATTTTTTAATTTTTCTGTATTGTCATTTAAATTTTTTACTTCTTCTTGATGGTTTAAATTCATTTTATTTTGAGTATATTTATTAAATTCTTCATTTTGCATTCTTTGAGATTTTTCATATTTTAATTTATTATTTAAATCATTTATATTTTCATTTAATTTAGATATTTCTATATCTTTTGATGATATTAAATTTGTAATTGAATCAAATTTTTCTTCATATGCCTTTAAGTCATTATCTCTTTCTTCTATTAATTGTAAATTTGATTGATAGGCAGATTTTATTTTATTTATTGATTCTTTCATATTTTCTATTTTTTTATTTTTTTCTGTTATTTCATTTTGAAGTGATGATATTTTTTGAAGTAAAATATTTTTAATTTCATTTTCTTTTGTTGTTATTAAAGATTTTATATCATTAAAATTCATGTCATTTGGACTTTTCAATAATATTTCATAATTATTTTCAGGATTCATATTTTATATTTAAGTAAATTAAATTCATTTTTATAAAAAAAGAATTGTTTTTTTAAATTTATATTAAATTATATTAAAATTATTTTCTAAATATAATAATTAATTTATTTTTCTAATCTATTAAATTATAAATAATATTATGACAAAGCAAAATATTCAATATTTCAATTAAAATTATTTTTATTATTAAAAAAAATAATATATCAAATTTAAGTTTATAAAAAATAATAAATCAATATATAAAAACAATTAAAAAAACTTAAATCAAAACGCAAAAAAAAAATAAAAAAAAATAAAAAATCAAAAAAATACATAATAAATGAACAAAACTAAATCCTCTGAAAAATCCATAGAAAAAAACCCTGCAACAGAAATAAAAGATTTCTCAGCCTTTGCCTTAACAATAATAAACGAAATAGACTTCGCAAGAATGCATCCTCAAGAATTTCTTCAAAAACTTGAAAAAATCCAAAAATTAATAAATGAAAGTGATTCAGAAGACCAAAACACTTTATTAATAAAATCAGTCCCCTTCACATACAATGACTTATCATTAAATTTACAAAATGCAATAGAATTTCTAAAAGAGCAAAAACCAATTGAAGGATTAACATATAATGAAAGTATATCAAATGGTTGTAATGATTTATTAAATGTATTAATGATGCATGATGGTTTTAATGAAAATGAATTAGATGATCCTAGATATTCACTTCATAATAGAATGAAAGTAAATGGAACTCCATTTGGAGAAATTTATGAATTAATTGATTATGGTATGTTTGATCCAGAATTTATTGTTATTAATTTTATTTTAGGTGATGATGATGATAATAAAATTGATAGAAGTATTATTTTTAATCCTAATTTAAAAACTGTTGGTATTGCTTCTGGGATTTTGCCTTCTGATAAAGTTTGTACTGTTATTGATTTTGCTGAGGATTATTTTTCACCTGATGAAACTATATCTTTTGATATTCAATTAAAATATAAAAATAGAGTTGGAGAAAAATTATATGATACTAGAACTTTTACTAGAGATTCTGGGAAAAATTTTAATAAAGATACTTCACAAATTTCTTTAGAGAAAAAAAATAATAATGAAAAAAAAATATATTTAGGTAATTTATTTTCTATGAAAAGACATCAATTTATGGATCATAATAAAGGAAATTATGGTAAAAATGGAATTGATATGGGAAATTTAAAAATGATGAATTTAAATGAAAATGAAGTTGAAATTGAATATGATAATGAAAATGAAAATGAAGATAATTATGATAATGAAAATGAAGTTCAAATTGAAAATGATAATTATAATAATTATAATGATGGTGATGAAAAAGTTGTTGAAATTGAAAGAGATGAAAATGATGATTCTGAAAATTATAAAGATTGGCCTGATGGTGCAATTAAAATGAATAGAAGTGAAAAGTTAGTTGTTGAAAATGGGAAAGAAATGATTGTTGTTAAAACTATTTATTTTTTTGCTGATGGACATACTGAAAGTGTTATTGAGAAGGAAAAAGTAGAATAATGTGTTATAAGTAATTTTTTTTATTTATTAATTGGTTTTTAAATTTTTTTTTTGTTTTTTTGAGTTTCTTTTTTAATAATAATAAAATATCTTTTTTTTTTTGTTTTTTTTTATTTAATTTGTAAAATTTTCTATAAATTAATTTTTCTATGAAATGTTAATTAAATGTATGCAAGATTATTAAATAATGCAAATTTAAATTTTGAAAGATTAGGAGATAAAAATAATGTTCAATTTCAAAAAATTAAAAATATAGAAATAGATTTACATCAAAAATTAGAGAAAGTTAAAAATTTACAAAGTGATTCCTGTTATGATTTTAGTGATTATTCAGATAGTTTATATTCAAATGAAGATGAAGATTTAGATAATTCTTTAAGTTCTTCAACTAAAATAAATAGAAAAAGCGTCAACTCATTTTCATCATTAAATCTTTTAAAAATAATAAGTAAAAATGAAAAAAATTTTACATTATATCAAATTAAAAAAATAACAAAAATATTAGATATTTTAACATGTATTTTTGCATGTATTGGAACACTACTTTCTCAAATAGAAAATGAAATTTCCTATTCAGAAAATTTAAATAATAGAATAAATATAGTAAAATTATGTACACAATTATCAAAATTTGAATGGAATATATCAAAAATAGAATATGATAAATTTAAACTTGATTATTTAAATAGAGAAAAATTTTATTCATTAAAAATAAAACAATGTTCCCAAATTCCATTTCAATTAAAAATTCCAAATGAATGTGAAAGTTTAAGATATTTAATTTTAATAACAACATTATTAACTATTCCATTTTTAATATCAAGTTCATATTTAGATATATTAAGAGAAATAGAAATGAAAAAAATATCAGATATAAAATCAATAAAAATAAGTAATTTAATATTCTTAACAATAGAATTTATAATAATAACACCATTTCCATATCCAAAAATGAAAAAATATCTTTTATATAAAGAAATAGGGAAATTTATTTGTTATCCAATATCATCAATTTTATCTGCATTAACATTCCTTCGAATATTTTTTTGTTTCAAATTATTTAAACATTTAACTAAATATACATCAACAGTAGCAGAATATGTATGTGAAAATAATATATGTGAAGCAAATATAAGTTTTGCATATAAAGCATTTCAAAAAGATCATCCATTAGCAGCTTTAATTTTTATATTTTTATTCAATTGTATTTGTTTAGGATTATCAATAAGGACTTTTGAAAGATATTATTGGGAAAATAAAGATGAAATTATTATGGATTGGGATTATATTATTAATTGTATGTGGTATGTTTTTGTTTCTATGACTACTGTTGGTTATGGTGATATGTATGCTTGTACTCAAATAGGTAGAGTTTTAGCTTTGATTGCTTGTTTTATTGGTAATTATTTTGTTTCTATGATGATGGTTTTTATGACTCAGAAAAGTTCTTTGAATGAAAAAGAACAAAAGAGTTATGAATTGACTAATAGATTATATATTAGAGAGAAAGTATTGGATATTGAAAGTTGGATTATTTATTCTTATTTTAAGATTTGTAATTTGAAATTGAAATTAAATAAAAAAAATGAGGAAATTTATATTAATAATAATAATAATAATAATAAAACTATTAGTGTTAAGACTAATGCTTTTAATTATATTGGGAATAGTCCTATTTATGATAAGAGTAAATGTAATTTTGTTAATAAGTCTAAAATTAATAATGAAGATTTGAAAATTGCAATTGAGAAAAGGAAAATTCATAATTATATTTTAAAAGTTAATAAATATAAAAAAGAAATTTCTTCTTATGGTTCTATTTCTTTTCAAGAAATATTATATAGTATTTCTGAAAGAATTGATATTCAAACTTCTGAAATAAAAAATGAATTAAATCAATTACAAAATTTAAATGAAATTATGTTAAGTTATTCAGAAGATTTAATGAATATTAATCGATTATTAAAGAAAAGTTTATATGCTACTAAATTATTTTATAAAATTATAAATAGTAAAAAAGAATTATATGGTAAATTTTCTCAAATTGATCAATCATTGACAAATATTTTTAATATGGAAATTGATTCAAGTGAAATTGAATTTAATGAAGATGAAATAAAAGAATTAGAATTAATGCAAAATGATGAATATTTTTTAGATCATTTATATTCATCAAATCATAATAGTTATGATTTTATGATTAGTAGAAAATCAAATAATAAAAATGTAAAAAGTTCTAAATCAATTAAATATTTTAAAACAATATCTCATACATCTATGAGAAATAATAGAAGAATTATGAATTTTAGGAAAAATCAAATTAAAAAATTAAAAAAAATTAAAAATAAAACTATAATATTAAATTCTAAAATGAATTTAAATAAGAAAATATCAAATTTGAATGAAAATGATAATAAAAAGAAAAAACATCATAATATAATTACACCAGAAAGTGATACTTCAGATATTCAAAAATTTTTGAAAAAAAGATTTTTACATACAAATTCAAGATCAAATGTTAAAGATAAAAAAGATGAATAAATATATTAAAAAGATTTTAATTGTAAATTAAATTTTAGTGTAATTTATTTAATATATTGATATTGTAGCTAATTCTATATTTATAAACTATAAATTATAAAACTTTTAAAATAATAAGAAAAATAAAAATTTTATAAAATAATTTATAATAATACCAATTAAATTTATTATATTTTTATTTTTTATAAAATTATTTATTTCAACTTTCCTAAATTTTCTATATTTTCCTCAATTTTTTTAATCTCAATATTACAATTATCCAATTTTTCTTGTGTTTCCTTTCTAATATTTTCAGGTGCTTTTATAAAATCTTTTTTCTTCATTTTATTATTAATTCCTTCAGCATATTTTTTTCTTTCATCTAAACTTTTTTTTAATCTTTCAATTTCTTTATCAATATCAATTTTATCTTTAATATCAAGATAAACATCCAAATTAGAACTAATAACATTACTTAACCAACCTTTAATTTTTTCATCATTTTTATCATTTATAATAATAATTTCTCCAACATTCCCAAGTGTTGCAATAACTTCTTTTTCTTTATTAATCATTTCTTTTAATTTTTCATCATTTGTATATATTGCAGATTTTGGTTTTGTTTTATTAATATGAAATTGAGATAAAACTGATTTCATTCCATGAGTTATTAAATCAATTTGTTCTCCTAATTTTTCTACTTCATCATCAATATATGAAATATTCTTTGGGAATTCTGAAATACAAATTGATTCAACTTTACTTTTTTTAAATGGTAATCTTTGGAATAATTCTTCAGTGATAAATGGCATTAATGGATGCATTATTATTAAAGCATTTTCTAAAACGTATAAAAATACATTTTTAATATTATTTTTAACATTTTCATCTACTGGACTATTTTTTTCACTTAATAAACATTTTAAAGCTTCAATGTAAACATCACATATATTATCATACCATAATTGATAAATATTTTTAGTAGCTTCACCAAAATTATAATTATCAAAATTATTTTGAAAATCTTTTATAGTTCTACTTAATTTATTTAAAATCCATTTATCCATAAAAGTTAATTGTTCATTTATAATATTAGCATCAGTAAATTTATCTTTAGTATAAATTTGCAAAAATTTAAAAGCATTCCATAATTTATTACCAAAAGTTCTATAGCCAATAATTCTTTTAATATCTAAATTAATATTTCTACCTTGAATTAAATAACTCATTAATCCTAATCTCAAAGCATCAGCACCACATTCAGGAATACCATCAGGATACTCTTTTTCTTTATCTTTAATTCCTCTTTCTACTTCAGCCTTTGGTAAATTACCTTCTTTAATTTGCTCAATTAATTTTTCTAATGAAATCCCATCAATAACATCAATTGGATCAACTACATTTCCAAGTGATTTACTCATTTTTCTACCTTGATAATCTTTAACAATTGGATGTAAAAATACAGTATGGAAAGGTAAAGTATCCATAAAGAAATAACTCATAAAAATCATTCTAGCAACCCAAAAGAATATTATATCATGTCCAGTTTCTAATAAATCAGTAGGGAAAAATGTTTTGAATTCATCATTTGATTTATCAGGCCAACCAAAACAAGTTAAAGGAAGAAGTGCAGATGAAAACCAAGTATCTAGAACATCTGAATCTTGTTTAACTGAGATTTTACTTAAGTCATCACATTTGAATTTTTTTGATGCTTTTTCTTTTGCTTCTTCCTCATTTTTAGCAGCAATCCAATGATCATTATTTGCCTCATCTGGATTATCTAAAATTCCATTTATAGTTACTAAATAAATTGGACATTGATGTCCCCACCATAATTGACGTGATATACACCAATCAACAATATTTTCTAAGAAAGTGAATAATGTTTGCTTTTGGAATTCTGGTATTATTTTTAATTTACCTGAATTTACATCATCCATTGTTCTCTTTGCTACTTCTTTACAATTAATCCACCATTGTGCTTTTACCATTGGTTCTATTATATCTCCTGATTTTGAACATATTTGAAGAACCATTTTATTTGGATGTTTACCTTTAATCAATTTCATTTCTGTTAATCTTTTTATAATAGCAACTCTACAATCATATCTTTTCATTCCTTTAAATTCACCTCCATTTTCATTTAATGTACCATCATCATTAAATATATTAATAACTTCTAAATTATGTCGTTTACCACAAAGGAAATCATTAGGATCATGTGCTGGAGTTATTTTAACTGCTCCAGTACCAAAAGACATATCAACTAAAATATCATCTGCAATAATTTTCATTTTTCTATCTGGGAAGAAAGGATGTATTAATTCTTTACCAATTAAATCTTTATATCTATCATCTTTAGGATGAACAGCTACTGCAGTATCTCCAAGCATAGTTTCAATACGAGTAGTAGATACAATAATTTCTTTTGAAGGATCATCTCTAAATCTATAAGCAAAATCAATTAAAACTCCAAATTCATATTTCCCAGTATGAAGAGGGATAGAAAGCATAGTAGGTTTATCAATTTCTAATTCTTCCAATTCAACATCAGATATAGCAGTTTGTAAAGCACAACACCAATTAACCATTTTTTTATCTCTATACAACAATCCCCTCTCATATAATTCAATAAAAGCTTCTTTAACACCAATAGACCTAACTTCATCCATAGTAAAAAAATACCTACTTAAATCAAAAGAAACACCCAACCTAGTAAATTGTTCCATAATCCTATCTCCATATTTCTTTTTCCAATCCCAAACTTTTTTTACAAATTCTTCTCTAGTAAAATCAGTTCTATATTTCCCTTCATCTTTAAATAATTTCTTCTCAACAACACTTTGAGTAGCAATTCCAGCATGATCAGTACCAGGAACCCATAAAACAGAAAAACCATTTAATCTTTTATATCTAATAATAGCATCTTCAATTGCACCCATTAATGTATGACCAAGATGAAGACTTCCTGTTACATTTGGAGGTGGTAATATCATTATAAAACGATTATTTCTATCTTTTAATTTTGCATCTTCTAAATTTGTTTTGAAAAATCCTTTTTTTTGCCACCATGCATCCCATGAACTTTCAACATATGCTGGTTCATATTTATCGGGACAAATTGATAAATCCTTTTTTTCACCTTTTACTGTTGGATCTGTTGTTTTTGTTGCTTGAGCTATTGTATTTGCTGTTTTTTTAGATTTTTGCTTACACATTTCTTGCATTTGTTTCTTTTTTTCTAGTTTTTGTTTTGCTTTTTCTTCTTTTTCTTTTTTTTTTTTTTCCTTTTCAGATTATTGTT
>Ga0256407_10013383_pt1 | contig 10975 bp, 12 predicted proteins | sample RumenRJG_04DNA_FD_193489 | JGI IMG/M metagenome (GOLD analysis project Ga0256407, IMG submission 193489) | Bovine rumen microbial communities from Lethbridge, Alberta, Canada - RJG_04 | ecosystem: Host-associated > Mammals > Digestive system > Stomach > Rumen | place: Canada: Alberta... | reverse complement strand
ATTGCATTTTTAGTTTTAATTTATTTACCAACATATAAAATAATTCAATATAAATTCTTGCAACAAATAGTACAACAATAAACCATAAGGAAGTTAAAGTATGAATATGAGCAAAATTAATCCAAGAACCAAAACACAGATATACCAAATTTGAAAATGAAAAATTCATATAAATTGTACCCCAAATCATAAAAGGTACAATTAATGCAATAAAATTTTTATGCAGAAAATTTTTTAATGTTTGCAAAGAATAATTTTCTCTGCTCGTTGCAACAAACAGACCTGAAAGAATAAAAAACAACGGCATGTGAAAAGCATATATAAGCGATTTGTAAGGTAAAATTTCCGTTTTATTTGGACTTGTATGACCTATAACTACAAGAATTATTGCTAATCCTTTTATAATATCAATAAATTCTATTCTTGCTTTAAGTTTATACATACGGATTATTCTATCATAAATATATAAACAGAATTTATAAACTTCCGACTAAATATATCAAACTCGCATTCTTTTATGTCAAAATCCCTGATACAAAACATTGTACCTTCGGGGTATTTTTGACACTTTTTTGAGCAACAAAAAAGAGGGCTGAAACCCTCTTGATAGTAAGTATGGGCTTGGAGAGACTCGAACTCTCGACCAATTGATTAAGAGTCAACTGCTCTACCAACTGAGCTACAAGCCCACGATTTCTTATTTACATTACGTTTGCCAAGTACAACACTTAACAAAAACTGTAACATTTTGATACTATCAAAAACTATACGATTTTTCAACTGCTTTTTAATATTTTCTTTTGTTTCACTTGTCTTTTCCCTTAAAGTTTAAAATACGAAGTTTATAGAAATGTTTTATTAATAAAATCCGTAATTTTTAATCAAAAATTTTTTAAAAATTCTATAATTTTATGCAATATAACGTGACGTAAACATAAGTTCAAAAACCTAATTTTAAATATTGAAAAATGAGCCGACAATGTAAAATAAGTCCTAAGGGTGTGTCTGAATTGTTCTTATGTATTAAGTCGAAGTTTGCTATGAATAAAATTTTGTCATATAATCCGAATTATGAACATAATCTTTCGCCGAATGAAAAAAGAAGATAAAGTTGCCGTTTTAAATATGATGAGAACTTTTTATAATTCACCTGCTCTTTATACAAACGGCAGCGAAGAAATTTTTGCCGCAAATTTTGATAATTCCGTAAATGACAACCTTTTTCTTGAAAGTTATATTATATCAGACGATTGTGAAATTATTGGTTATACAATGCTGGCAAAAAGTTTTTCTACCGAATTCGGGAAAGAATGTATTTGGTTTGAAGATTTATACTTAAAAGAAGAATATCGAAATAAGGGAATAATCCCCAAATTTATTAATTTTATAAAAAATAAATATCAGTATAAGTTGTTAAGATTAGAAGTTGAAAATGATAATACACACGCTATTCATGTTTACGAAAAAGCGGGGTTTAAAAAACTTCCTTATTCCGAGTATTATATAAATTAGTTATTTTTTGAAGGCATAAAACCGATAAATGTGTTAATATATGCGAATAGTACGAATACGGATTTAAAGAGAGAAATTATGATTTTATTTATAAATGCCTGCGTTAGAGATGATTCAAGAACAAAAAGAATAGCAGATTTTTTACTGAAACATTTAAACGATGAAATAAAAGAAGTAAATCTTGAAAAAGAGAATATCATTCCTTTAAACAGTAAAACACTCGATTTAAGAACAAAACTTATCGAAAATCAAAATTTTGACGACCCGATTTTTAATTATGCAAAAGATTTTGCAAAAGCGGATACTATTGCGATTGCGGCACCTTTTTGGGATTTATCTTTTCCGTCGTCTTTAAAATGTTATATTGAGGCTATAAATATTATCGGTTTAACTTTTGCTTATTCTCCCGAAGGAATTCCTTACGGACTTTGTAAGGCAAAGAGTCTTTATTATGTAACAACGGCAGGAGGTCCGATTTTTAATACCGAATTCGGCTTTGGTTATATAAAATCTTTATGCTCTAACTTCTACGGTATAAAAGATATTTATTGTATTAAAGCGGAAAATCTTGATATTATCGGTTCTGATGTTGAAAACATTTTAAAGAAAACAGAAGAGCAAATTCTGTCACAACAAATTATCGCAGCAACATAAATCGAAAAGGTCGATATAAACAAAAACAATGAACTTTTAAAATTAGCGAGCCAAAAACTAATGTAATAACTTTTGGGTTGATTTTTTGCGTTGTATATGTCCTGTTTTGACATGCTTGTGTTTTATAATAAAAAATATAATAAATAAACAAAAGGAGAAATATAACAATGGAAATTAAAGAAATTATTGAAGAATACGGCAACATATATAATTATATCTACCAACAGAAACTTTATGATAATCACCGAGATGCACTTGAGTTATTGTTACAATACGGTAATATAACTGATATAGAATATTATTTTATATCAGCATATTGTTCTGAAAAATCGGGACATAGAGCATTTGCAGAAAAGAATTATGAAGGTGCTTTAAGAAACTTTTTAAGTCTTGTGAAATGTATGCCAACCTACTGCGAAGGTCACTTTAATTTGGGATATTATGCTTATTATTACCTGAAAAAATACGACAAAGCAATAGATGAGATAACCTATGCCATAAAATTAGCCCAGATTCAAATTCAAGCAGCAAATAAAACTCTTGCAAGATATTATAATGCTCTCGGAACAGTATTTAAAGAAACTGGTAATAATGAAGCAGCCGAAATGTGTTTTGAAAAAGCACAGGAACAAACAATGAACTCGGAAGAAAGAATCGATTTCTTAACCAAAAAACTTGAAACAGCCAAAGGTAAAGCCGTAATTGCCAAAATTTATAAGGAAAGAGCACATTTATACGAATTAAAAGAAAACGATGAAATGGCAATAAAAGACTACGAAAAAGCATTGGAATATGAACCACAAAAATACAATAGTTCTTCAATATGTAATGCTCTTGGTTGCTTATATAGTGAAAATGATTTTGAAAAAGCCGAAAACATCTTTAAAAAAGGTATTGAATTCTGTCCTGAATACTATTTAAATCACCAACATTTAGCCGATTTGTATTTAAAATTCGGAAGACAAGAAGAATACGAAAAATATCATCAAATGGCTGTTGAAATAGAACGCAAAATAGATGAAGAAACAGAAAAATATCAGAATGAGAATTTATAAAATTGAGAATTTTATAAAAATACCGAAGAAAACAAAAAGACCTTGTTAATTTTAAACAAGGTCTTTTTATACGTCCTGTTTTGACCTATATGGATTTTATACTTTAAATATAGAACATGGAAAAACGGGATATGAAAAAACTTAAAACCATCAAAAATCGCCAAAATAGTGAAATAGACGAAACAGAATATTTTTATGAAATAATGGCGCTTATCAAAAATGCATGCAATATTTCAGAAAACGAAACAATATTTTATTTGGGATATTGCTATCAATGTTATATTTTTCTGTGTTGTGAAAAAATATATTTTGCAAAAGTAAATCAATATATATCAGAGCCCTTAGAAATGCTCAAAATAACCGAACTTCACGCAATCAAAATGCTAAAAGATTATCCCAAAACAGAAAAAGACATGGAAGTTGAAAATATTATATCAGATGCCGTTTTCAACATGGATAATTTTTTGTTTTGGATAGACTCTCCCAGCGACATAAATTCAAAAATTGATGCTCCTTTTTATGAAGTTATAAAATATTTAAACCGATATACAAAAGATACTTTTAAAAAAGACGGATATTGTTTTTATCCCGAAGACGACGATAACTACAACGATATGATGAATTTTCACGCCGTTAATGAAAAAACAAAAGAAGAAGTTATATTATATGCAGATGAACATTATGACGAAACAAACAAAAAACGTTTGCCGACACAAAACCTATATGAAATAGCGGTTGACGATTTGTCGGGCAAATTGTCTTTATATCGGAAAAGAAAATATAAAAATGCCTTTTTAAAACTTGTAAATGAAAACAATGAATTTTTTAATGTTGCAAATTTTTGGGTGCTTGAAATGGTTAATTTGGCAATTCATCCTCATACCTATTGGTATTTTAAAGTATGGGATATTCACAGAATTTTTTGCGGACACGAAAAATTTAGAAATATTTGGGTCTGGGATTATTTGGAAAAATATGAAGAACCTTATTTTATGTATATTGACGAAGATTTTTCAAGAGTGGCGGTTTTTAATTTTAAACGTCCTGAATATTGCGTCAAGGGAATTTTCAAAAAATTTGGTGTTAAAGTCAAATGTATTGAACCTGATGAAAAGTTTTTAAAAGAAATGGTTGATTTTTTCAACGCAACAGCAGAAAGATTGCCGGAAGTTACTGCAAAAGGCACTTATTATGACGCATACCGAAAGTATGTTAAAACAAATTGGCAGCAGTTAATTTTTGAATACAACCATAACACGGCAGGCTGGGGCTGGGGTGAAAACGGGTTTGATGTTCCTCCCCAACAAGACACAAGCCGTTTTGCCGAAGCTCCGGCTTTGCCTTTTGATTTGCCGATACCCGATTATACAAAATTAGTAAAGGAGAATATATGAAAGCACAAGAAAAAATTGACCATGAAAAAAAATACTACTATCAGGAAATGAATAAGGTTTCACAGGCACTTGAAGCAACTCACAATGCAAAATTTAATCTTGAAAAAGCCAAAAAGAAATATGCCGATGTGGAATTTAACCGAAATTGGCGAAACTGGGTTTATATAAAATATGATAAAATTTTTGAAAACGTTATAAAAAAAGAGAACTTTAAAAATAATAAATATGACGATTTAAAGGTATTTCAAAACATTATTAATTTAAGTGATGAATACTTAAATTTATTTTCTGTTTCAAAAGACGTAATTGATAAATTTGAGCCGAAAAACCTGAACGATTTAACCGAAATATTTGCTGTCGGCAAGGATTCTTCAAGATATGGAAGTTTTTTAAGTACTTATAAATGTAATACAGATGTACCCGATTTTATCAAAAGGTTTGTAAAAAACTCAAATAATAAAATTCTTTTTGAAGAACAAATAAGAAATATTTTATATAAAATTTTTGACAGGAAAAAAGAAGCAAAATGGGTGATGAGCACATTTTGGGATATCAGATACAACTATTTTTGGATATATGATTTTGATGAATTTAAAAAAATTGCGGACGGAAATTTTTCTTTTTTAAATTATATAAGGAAAGAACACCTTAATGCCTATACACATCATTTCAAAATACCCTGTTCGGGCATAAAGAACAAATTATCAGAGAAAAATATAAATGAAAAAGATGCCGATAAGATTGCAAATATGATTGTATTGGGCAGTTTAGTCGCTTGCCGCAGGAAAAAAGCCGTTCAAAGCGCAAAATATTTATACCTTATTTCCGAATTGGCACTAAAATGCTCTGATTATGAAAGAAAGTTCGGAAATTAAAATGAATTTGGAAAAACTAAAAAAATATAAAGATGAATACTGTACAAAATTTGTTCTGAAACAAATTGATTTTATCAAAAAATATTTCAATATTCCGTTCGATAAAAGAGTTTTTTGGCTGGAAAGATGGTGTGGAAGAGATTATTTTTTGTGCGGTAACAGGGTTTTTATCGTCGAGTTTGAATACGATAAAGAAAGGAATTGTTCATTTTCTTCTCTTTATATCGCAAACATAGACGAAGATATTGTTTTGGAAGCAGTAATTCCCAGCGACGGAATCCCGAAATTCAGAATTTGGAGAGATATTCAGATTGACGAAACAAAATATCTCTATACCAAAGAGGAGTTTTTAACATGGTATAATTCACCCGTTCAGATTAACACGAGGGTAAACGTCCCTCATTCAAAAGCGATTGAATTTTTGCAAAAATATAAGAAAACGACCTTTAAAACAGACAGGTACTTGTTTTATGTAAAAAGGGATAACGATTTAACTTTTACATTTTTTATTTATGCAAAAGATTTAAAAACAGATGCAGACTTGAAAATTTATACAAATATTTATTATACAAATATTTATGAAAGTTATCCGCAAGACTTAAGAGACATTTTTGTTGAAGATTTTTCGGGGAAATTATCAAAATATCAGTTAAGACAATGTAAAAAAGAATTTTTGGCTTTTTGCAAAGAAACCTGCGAAGAACTTAAAGCCCCGAATTATTATGCAGTGGAATTTGTAAAACAATGTGTTCAGCCGATAGAATTTGACGGTGGCTGGTTTGTAACAGACGTCTTTTCGGGAGATTTTGAATTTGAAAATATTTGGATAGACGATTTTCTGCTGTATGATGAAAAGCCCTATTTTCTTTTATGTAAAACCAAACCGAGAAGAAAAATAATGGAAATTGCGGCAATAGATTTTTATAAGCCCGAATACAAATCGACGGGCATTTATAATGCAGGCTTGATGAAGCGAAATCATTGGAACGTTGACAAAGAAACGTTAGAAAGACTTGTAAAATTTTTTAAAGAGCCATTTGACAGAACAAAATGCAATTATAAATATTATGACGATAGCAAAATAACTAATTGGCAGCATATGATAGAGGTATATAACGATAATACGGGTTCTTCTTTTGACAAAGAACTGCCTATGGATTTGCCGATTCCCGACTATACAAAACTTGCAGAATAAATTAAAAATGTAAGACAGAAATTGTCGGATTTAAAAAGATTTTAAAAGAGTTATAATAAAAATAAGAGGTGATGTATCAGTAAATCAGAATACCTGCTGCAAAATTCTGATACCGAAATGCTTATCGGTGATACAGGCGGGATATTTTTGAGTAATTGGTTGAGTCCCTCAGCAGTTTCAATCATCTGTAAAAGCAAACAGACAAAAATAACATGAAAAGAGAGGTTATTAATTAATCTCTCTTTTAATTTTTTAAAATTCTGATTTTCTATGTCCTGTTCTGACGTGTATATGCTTCATAATAATAAAAAAGGTAATTAAGAGGAAAAGAAAATGATTTTACAATTCGGTTCGCATGGCTGGGGAACAACGGAAGAAATATCAACACCCGAAACAAACATCATATGTGAAACCTGCGGTGAAAAAATGGTTTTAATAAAGGGGTTTGGTATTATCCATTCGGGTTTCAACAGTTTTACTGCCGAATGCCCTAAATGCGGAGAAAAAATAAAATTTTTCGATTATGAATTATTTAAAAAATGCTGGCATGAGGGAATGGAAGTTTATTCAGAAAAAATTAAACATAAATAAACCACCGTGTGGGTGGTACAAGCCGTTTGTCAGAGTTCGGAGAAACTGAAAGAAAAAGATGAAGAAACAGAAAGGGAAACAGAAAAAGGACGACAAAGGAATTAAGTTTAAAGTAACTAAATTCTTTTTCGCAAATCTGGGAAAGGTTTATACCTTACTGGTAACCGCACCAGAAAATGTTCCGCAGTACCGATTGAAAGAAATCTTCGACAAAAATTTTGTCGGGAAGGGAAGTTCAATAACTTTTGACCCGACTGTATTTAATCGATACAACGGTACTTACACGGTTTCTTGATTCGCATGCCGCCCTTTAAAAAGGGCGGTAATTTTATATAAGACAGAAATTGTCGGATTTAAAAAGATTTTAAAAGAGTTATAATATAAGTAATGGTACTTGATGTATCAGGAGGTCTAACCGTTGAAAGACACGGGGCGATAGCACCTCAGAAATGAGGGGGTTATCATTAAAATCGGAACTGACCTGTGGTGTGTCCGATTGCCTTATTGGTTTGATATGCACCCAATTATTAAGAATAAAACGGAAATTGTCCGCCTTAATGATTACAAGAACTGATAGAAGACTCCTTTTGGGAATCAGACCCCTGAGATGCTGCTTTATCGGTTCTTTTGTTGTTTTTCTAAGTCCTGTTTTGACGGATATGGGCTTCATAATAAAAATAGAAAATTATAAAAGGAAAAGCCATGAAAATAATTAATGAACAATATGATTCAGAAAAAGAAAAGTACGATGTTTTGGAGATGTTAAAAAAATCGGAACCGAAAGAGTGTGCTGATTTAACACTTGAATTTGAACACAAAGCGGGCTGGACGTATATAAAAGGGAAATGTGAACATTTCGGGTTTTCAATAAATTACAGCGACGTTATGACAGATGCTTCCGATTTAATCGGCTTTTTTGCTGGAATTATAAATTCAAAAGAAGATATTTCAATAATTCTTGATTATGAGGGGAGTTATCCTTTGCTTTATGCCAAAAACGAAGATGAAAACAAGGTCAGATTTGTTTTTGCCCACGATTACAAATTGCTTAACGAAGATATCTTTGAATACTATTATTACGACTACGAAATCGTCTGCGATATTCTAATCTGTAAGAGAAAACTTTTGAGTGAATTTTATAATATTTTCCGCTCTTATACACTCAACTATGACCCCGAAAGTATTGATAATCTTAATTCGGAATTTAACCCTGAAAAAGCATTGAAATATCTGAAAGAAATTGAAAAATTTTTGCAGAATTAAAAAATTTTTGAATATAAGTCCTGTTTTGACGGGGTAGAGTGTTAATATAAAAATATAAGTCATTGTTGCACCCGATTATTTAAATCGGTGGGCGTTTCGGACGTTGAGCAGAGGACTTATACAAGCCGCATGGAGGCGCTCGGTATTTAACCGAGAGAACGTTTCGGACGTAAGCACAAGGCGGCTTTTATAATCAAAGTTGGAAGAGGATCAGGGAGACTGTCTGCCGTAATGCTGAATTAGTGTCAAAACCTTTCAGCCCTTTGATTTTTTAATAAATATTTTTTAAAAAATTGTTATAAACATGTCCTTATTTGACGCACTTACTCTTTAAAATAAAGATATCGGATATAAAAACGGAGTGAAAAATGGGCAGACCTGAAATCGGAACTATTTTATCGGAAGAAAAAGACGGATTAAAATACTTTATTATTTATGACAGAAACGGCAGACCGGTCTGGGCAACAGAGGGTTATAAAGAAGCCGTTTTAATCAAAACGGATACAAACTGGTTTGTTATCAAAGGGGACGGTCAATACTTGGGGTTTTCCTGCGATTATAAAACGAGTGACGGTCTTTTTAATTTTGATGAAACCTATTACAGAAATCTTATGGATTTGGACGAAATTTCAGAATATGAAAATATGAACAAAAATCAATTTCCCGAACAAAGCCAAAGCACTTCCGATTTTGAATTGCTGAACAAAAAAACGACCTCAATAAGTGATATAACAAAATCTGTTGAAGATTTTAAAAATGAAGTTTTTGAACAAACTCAGGAACTTCACGAGGAAATGAAAGAAACTCTATCGGCTGCAAATGAAAAAATATTGGCTCTTAAAAAAGAAAAAGTTTCTGATATTTCTAAAATTAAATTATTAATGAGAAAAGTTGATGAATTAAAACAAGAAAATCAGGAATTAAAAGAAAAATTCAGTTTTGGCTTTTCGTGGGACGAAAAAAGAGATGAAACAACACAAAATCTGATTTTAAAGAAGAACGGAATTATAGAAGATTTAAAAAAATCTCTTAAAACAAAAGACAAAACAATCCAAATATTGACGATTAGCAATATTGTTCTCTTAGTCTGCGCAATAGTGTTTTGTATGAAAATAATTTTTTAATTTCGGGTTTCATATTTTTAAAATTTAGTACGTCCTGTTTTGACCTATATGCCCTTTAAAATAAAAATACAGGATATAAAAAAGGAGTAAAACATGGATTACGACAAAATCAGAAAGATTGTTGAAAAGCAATTTGAGGACGATTTTAAGAAGCAAAAGCCAAAGACTGCGGCAGACATCAAAAATGACCAGCTTAACCCGATGAAACGGGACAAAAGACCCGAAGTTTACAACGCAATTTTTTGTTACGACGAACAAAACAACATTTGCGGCTTCAATATTCAGTTGAGAATTGAAGAAGATGAAGTTTATAAATACAGATTTTATCTGCCATTGGTCGGAAATTCGTGGAGAAATATCAAAAAGAGAGAAGATTTGCCCGACAAAATGGTAAAAATCGGTTATGACGGTGAATATCAGTCGCAAAACGGACTTTTGGAACAAAACGACATTGAACTTGCAAAAGCAATGATAATAAATTTCAGCGTAAGATACTTTGCCTCTTTGGGCAAAGGGTATCTCGGACTATATGAACAGGACGATTTATACTCACTTTTATGCAGATTTAAGTACGCAGGTTACCCCGTCAACGACGCAACAAGAAAATTACACGAGTCGAAATTGTTCGTATAAAATGGATAATTTAATGCTTATAGATAAAAGTGTATATTTAAAAGTTTTAGTTATCAATTAGCGTAAAGTCATTGGGTAATCTACTTTCAAGGATTTTTACGAAATCCGAAAATTTTATATTGTTTGCTTCGGCAAATTTCCAAATTGTTGCAAGACGGCAGCCCACATGCCCGTTTTCAAGTTTGCTGAAATTACCCCTGTCAAAGTCAAATTCTCTTGCAAACTTATTCATGGAAATAAAAGAGTTTTTAAGTCTTATTTCCTTTACTAATTCACCTACGATACGGTTGAAGATTTGTATGTTTTTCTCATCTTGTTGCATTTTTACATCATATATGCTAACATTTTTACACTGTTGTAAAAAACCAACAACTATACATTCAAATATTTTATTAATTTTTCTAAATATATGACTTGTTTTGGGGGATATGACCTCTATACTGAAAAAGTACAGAAAAAAGGAGGAATTTTTTATGGCAATTTCAAGAGCAGTACAAGAAGGCAGCTGGGTTAAAGTTTATGACATGAATAACCGTCAGATTTTTTCTGAACATGGCACTTTGTACGGTTATACTTCGGGCAGTGTTTCTGTCAAAGAAGGTAATTGGGTGAAGACTTACGATGAAAATCATCGTCAAATTGCATCCGACCACGTGTAAAATCAAACAGGGCAGGCTTA
>Ga0256407_10013382_pt1 | contig 10975 bp, 3 predicted proteins | sample RumenRJG_04DNA_FD_193489 | JGI IMG/M metagenome (GOLD analysis project Ga0256407, IMG submission 193489) | Bovine rumen microbial communities from Lethbridge, Alberta, Canada - RJG_04 | ecosystem: Host-associated > Mammals > Digestive system > Stomach > Rumen | place: Canada: Alberta | collected... | reverse complement strand
ATAACTATCTGTATATAATCCATCAATTGAAAAATTAGTTGATGAATTATAAATTGGACATAACATGTTTTCTAAATCATTTATATAATATTTTTTTTGTAATTTTGGGAAATCATTTTCTATGATTTAATGATGTTATAGATATATTGTGTGTTCCCTATTTATTGAATTAATTGAACAGTAGAATTCAAATATGTATCTTCAATTATTGAAAGCGAATTATTTGAATATGAATCCCAAAGTCATAAGTAAATCCAAATTATGTCAAATTAAATAAAGGGATTATTAATTATTTTATTTAAATAAATAAAATTAATTTTTTTTACATAAAAGACATACTTTGTGTTAATATATATCCTAATACAAATAATAAATAAATAAATTTCTTTAATTTTGATTTATCATTTTCATTTTTTTTGGATAATAACTTAACTCTTATACACATTTATATATACACATATCTACTAATATTATCTTTCCTTAACGATATAATATTTTAATCTTTGAATTAAATGATAAAAAATTATTAAAAGATAAAAATCAAATTTTATTATAATTTAATTGATTATATTCATATAAAATTTTCATGTCTTTGATATAAATAAATTTAATTAAAATCATATTTATTTGTTTTAAGAGATTTTTTAATTAATAAAATTGAAAATTATTTAAATTATTTTAATATATTGCTTTAATCAATGGAAAATGCAAAATAATAAAAGTTTTTGATTATTTTGGAGCATTCATGACATTTTGAGTAAATGATAATATTGATTATAAATCATTATAGGAGGAATTACATACTTTAATATGTTCCAAAGCAAATCAAATTTGTAATAATATATATATTCATTCAGCTAAAACAATTGAATAAGTTGAAAAATTAATATTTTTGAAGATTGATTTAAAATATTCTTATTTTTTTTATTTGAATAAAATATAAAATTTAAATAAAATCTATCATAATAAAATAATTATGAAATATTTATATAAAATTATATGAAATATAAAATAACATATGGAGAAGTGTGTTAAAAAACAATTGACAATTCTCTTTTATCTGTCATACTGGATTAAAAAGTAAATAGATAGAACAATTAGTAAAAAGTTAAAATAAGTTAAAGATTTAAATATTAAATAAAATATTAAAATTAAAGATAAATGATTTTTTCATTTGAGATATTTTAATATAAAAAATTTTGATAAAAATTAAAATTATTTTTTTTTATATAATTAGGAAAAAATTAGTGATAGATTGAAATAAATAAGAGTTATAAGTTAGAAAAACAAAATAATTTTTTCTTATAATAAAAATATACAAATTTAAATAATCTAGTTAATATTTGTTTAATTGAGCTTTTTTTGAATGATTATTAATTTATTATTATTAATATTTAATTAAAATAATCTTAATTTGTGAAATATTTTAATTAAATAAAAATTAAAAATCTATATAATCATTAAAATATACATTTTGAAAAAAAAATTTAATATTATCTTATAATATAAAAATAAACAATGTTCTATTAACATTTTATTATTTATATATTACTTCAAAAAATTATAAACCATTTCAAATAAATACAAAATATTACAATGAAATTAGGTAGAATTAGGTAGATAATAAATATTAAAAATATATCATTTAATTTTTAGAAGATATTTATTTTATAATTTTCTTCTCAAACATTTTTTATCTAATATTTTCTTAGAATTTTCTTTCAGGTGTCCTTATTGATTTTTAATAAAAAAATTAATTTTAATCAAAATATTAAGATTTTTTTATATATTTTTAATGAATACATGTTTAAAGATGTATTTTATTAAATTTTACCATAAATTTCCTTTAAAAAATATATTCATATTTGATGTTATAATTAAGGAATTATATAAAAAAAGTACCTCAAAAAATTTTGAAAAAAAAATAATTTTTTAATAAAAAATTTAATTCTTTTATTAATTGATATTTTTTTAAAGGAAATTTATTAATTTTTACATATGATAAATAATTATTGAAAATAAAATAATTCTCTAATTTAAAAATTTTTGTTATATTTTAATTATTTAATTGAAAAGTTTTTAATTATTTTTTTTTTCTTCATTATTAACATCCAAAAATTTTAATTCTTGTTGTTGAATTGTTTCATAATATTTTAAAATCATATCTTCGGAATACCATATTTCATAATTTTTATTTAAAGTTATTATTTTATTTTGTTTGATTTGAAATGAATTAAGGAATAATTCTTCATTATAAGTAGTCTGAAGTAATTTCATATTTATATATAATTCAATTTCAATTTCTTCATATTCTTTATTTTCTTTATTATATTTCTTTAAATTACATTCAATATTTTCAAAATCAAATATATTATTTAATGAATCTATATTTTCATATTTAAAAATATTTCCTTTTTTAAATTCATCATGAATTTTAATTATAAAAAGTATAAGATTATTGGTATTTTTTATTTCTTTTATTTTGTAATATAAATTTTCTAATAAATTAATAATAACTGTAACTAAATTATTATCCAAATTAAATATTCTATAAAATAATTGATTTTTAAACATTGAATTTATTTTTTCTTTTATTCCATTAATATTTTTAAATTGAGGATTTGTTTGATAGATTATATCTTGTTTAATATATTCATTTATTAATTTTATTATTCCGTAACAATCAAAATTTATATTTAACATATCTTGAAAAATTACATTTAATCTATCACATAATAATATTTGTGGTAACATAATTTCTGAAATAAAATAATAAAATTTTTTTATTTCAGGGAAAAAAATTAAAATTAAATTATTTTTTAAATCATTTGAATAATCTTTTATCTTATTATTTATAAATTCAGATACTGGAGAAAAACCATAATTATTTTCATCTTGAAAAAAAGTATTAAATTCTTCAAATAAAAAATTATTATTTTGAATAATTTGAATATATTGGTAATAATAAGTAAATAATTCTCTTAAATAAATAGTGAAATAATTATTGAATTTATCAAATAAAAGTTCTTTTAAATTAAATGTTTTGTTCAAAATATTGATAAAAATAAAATTAGGAATTGTAAAAATTAATTCATATATTTCTAGATTTTTAATTTTTGTATTAATTTTTTCATAATATTTATTATATTTATTTTCAATTTCTTTTAATTTTTCATTTTTTTCATTTGAATTTAAAATATATTTATTGGGAAATTGAATAAGAAATGTAGAAAAATATGGTTCTATTAATAAAAGATGAAATAAAGAAAAAATTTTATTAAACTGTTTATTAATATATGTAGATATTTCTATTTTTGAAGTTGTTTCATATATATTCATATTATTAAAATCATAAAAATAAGGAATTACAAAATCACATTTAACATTTTTTTCTAAATTTAAAACTTTATTTATTGAAATTGAAATATTTTGATAACTTGTATTTATAATTTGATTTGCCTCATTTTCATCTTTTTTGCTTATAAATTCTATATTAAACATATTGAACCAATTTGTTTTTATATCTAAAATATAGCTAAATATTTCCTTAAAATCATCATGATAATATATATCTAAATTAGAAAAAATACTATCATACATTACTTCCAAATTATTTTTATTTAAACAATCTATGAATGATAGTATATAAAAAATATATAGTTTTAATTTTGAAATATATTTTAAATAAGGAATTTGAATATCTTTATTTTTTTTTAATTTTTCTTTTATTGACTGTTGAATCATTTGTTCATAATAATTTTTAAGATAAATCGGGATTATTTTTTTTTTTGAAGTTACATTGATTATTCCTGAATATATTGTTTCAATGATTTTTTTAATATCTAATTTATTTTCTAATTCATGAAATATATTTTCATATGAATTGGAATTAAAAAATAAAGAAATTTGAGTATCATCAATTATAGAAATACTTTTCTGTAAAACTAATTCTAATTGAGAATATAGATTTGATAGATATTTTTGAAATTGTTCTTCATTTTTTTTTTCTTGATTTACACCATTAATTATTAAATCTGTTAAATCAAATAAATAAGAAAGAATAATAATAGTATAATTTATATTTAAACCATTTTCAATTTTATAAAAAATAGTTATTAAAAATCTATCAAAAATATTTTCATCTTCCATTTTTCCATTAAATTCTTCATAGTTATCATTATAAAAATTAGTTAAATCATTATTATTTTTAATTTCTTTTTCCATTTTTTCATTTTTATAACTCAATAATTTATTCATTCTTTCATAACAATTTATTTTTGAATTTTCAATATCATTTTTAATTAATTGATAATTATCAATTTGATAAAAATATAAAAAATTAAATTGTTCAAACATATATGAAGCAATCATTTTTCCATTATTATTTAATTTTTTTAAGTGTTTTAATAAATCATACTCTTTAAAAATAATATATCCAATTCTAAAATATCCACAACAACAATTAATTAAAGATTTCATTGGATCTTTTTCAATAGATAACAATACTTTTTTTGAATCTTGATAATGTTTATTTTTATTTTGTATTAATATTTTATATTCTTCTAATTGCTTTATTTTATAAATTGATTCAAAAATATATTTTTCTCCAAAATTTTTATCCAAATATTTTTCAACAGCAAGAATTTTATAATTTTCTTTATTCATTAAATATAAAATATATAATAAATTATCTTCATTATAACTATATTTTAATTTTGAATAATCATTTAGAAATAAATCAAAAATTGATATATCAGGATATATCTTAAATATATTGATTAATAAATATATAATTGGGAATGAGATTTTTATATTATCTATTTTTAAAATTAAAGTGATTTCTTTTGATTCATTTGAAAAAGAATCCACATTTGTAAAAATAATTCCAAATAATTTTTCATATGGAATCTCATATTTGATCTTTTGATTATCTGGCAAATTCATTATTAAAGATAAACATTCTGAAATTATAAAAAGATTTGTATTCAAATTTTTTATTTTTAATTTATTTGTTTCGTTTGAAAAATATTTAAAATAATTTGTTAAAAATAAAGGTGAAAATTCTTTTATATAAAAAAATAAATATTGAATAAATTCTATAGGATATAAATCTAACAACAAAGAAAAACACTCATATTTTTTTAATATTATACTTAAATATATAGGAGTTTCACTTGTTTTAATAATATATTTATCATTATTAAAATTTTTAATCTTCATTTTATCTATCTTATTTTTAATATTTTCATCATTCATATTTAAAAAAATTGATAATAAATTATTATATTTTTCCTTTTTTTCTAATATTAAAGGAATTAAATTTTGTAAATATTCAAATTTATTATGAGTAACAATTAATTGAATAACATTTTGATCATTAATTTCTTCATTCAATAATTTTTCTTTTTCTTCTTTTGTAAATTTATCAAATAAAAATTTTGCAAGTGATTCATTTGAATATTCAAAACTATTCATAAATAATTTAATGGTATTAAAATTAGAAAAAATAGAATTAAAAAGATTTATATAAGAATCAAAATTTTTTGATTCATTATAATTAATAGAGATTAAATAATAATCATTTTGTTCAAATGAATCAATTTCTAAAATCACTTTATATTCTAAAATAAAATTTATATTTTTTGAAATAAAAATGGATTGCTTTAAATTATATTTAATATCCTTTATATCTTTATAAATTTCTTTTAATTGATTAATTGAAATATAGTTTTCATAAATATATTTTAATATTTTTTCTGCTGAGGCAATTAAACATAAATATAAGTATATTGTATCATTATAATTATCAATAAATATTGAAAATTTATTTTTTCTTTTTTTTAAAAATGAAAATTCATAAAATATATTTATTGAAACTTTTTGTAATAAAAAAATTTTTATTTCTTCATTCATTTTGAAATTTAATTTTTCTAATATTATTTTAAATAAATTCAAATCATCTTTAAATATAGAATATGTTAAAATTAAATGTAATTCAAAATTTTTTTTCTGAAATGAATTTAATAAAACTGAAAAATTACTTTCACCTTTTTTATTATTTAATAATAGATTCAAAAATTTATCAAACAAAGTAATATCCTTATATTCAATTAAAGGATAAATTAATTGACTTAAAATATATTTATAAGTATCAAAATTAATTTTATTGTCTGAAATTAAATTAATGAAATTATCATTATAAAATATATTAGTATATTCTTTAGAATAATGTTTCATGATATCATCAAAATTATTATTTGATAAAGTTAGAAATATTTTAACAAATTTATAATTTATTTGTATATTTCCAAAAAGAGGAAATTTAATTAATAGTCCAATAAATTGAGAAATATTTTTATTTTTAACTTTATTCTTTAAACAATGGTAAAGTATATAACAAAAGGCATCTAAAAAGGATAATTTTTTTAATATATCATTAAAATCAGTAAACCATTTTTGGATAATTTCAATATTTTTAAATAAAATATTTAAATTTTTGAAATTAACTTTTTCTAAATCTTTCTGTAAATCTTGATTATATTGATTATATTTTGTTGTTTCATTTTTATTAATTTCAATGATTCTTTGGTCATTTAAAATAATATTAAACATATTTTTATAACCTTCTATAATTTCTTTTTTATCTAAATTTGTATTATAAAGAAGAAAGGTAAATGGATTAAATGATAGAAAATAGGTATATTCTGAAAATAATAAATCTGCAGGATTTATCAAATTGGCTATAATTGGAGGAATAAAAGATATTATTTTTTGTTTAGTTGATTGATTTAATTGAGTATTTAATTTAATAAAATGATATAATAAATAATCATCCTTTTCCTTACTATAATTATTAGTGATAAATTCAATAATTTGATTATTTGTAATAAAACTTTCAAAAAAATCATCATTTTTATAATATATTTTTATAAAATTTATAATATAATTAATTAAATTCTCATCATTATCTTTAACTTTTTTTTTTGGGTCAATTATTTTATAGTTTATAATAAAATTTTCAATAAATCCTTTTTCTTGTTCAATACTATATTCTTTATTTTTAAGAATTTCTTTTTGTTTTAAAAAAACAAAAATTTCTTTTTTCATTATTTCTTGATATTTATCTATGTTAGTTATTAATGAAGTAATTTGGAAAAGAAAATGTGAAAAAAATCTAAAATGAAATGAACTTTTTTTTATATAATTACAACAATAATTAAACAAAATTGGAATAAAACATTTTGATAATATTTTTAATATTTTTTCTTTATTATTATCAATAAAAGGACATTTGAATTTGTGATTTATTTGAATTAAATTTATACTTTTTAAAATATCATAATAAGGAGAAAAAATATCAGAATTAATTTTTAAAAATAACTCTTCATAAAATTTTAATGCATCTTCATATTTAAATAATGATAATAATAATAATATTTGAATTTCCTCTGACATTGAATATTTTGATGGAAATTCATAAGGAATTCCTTTTTTTTCTGTTAAATATTTAATATCTTCTTTTAAAATATATTTTGGTAAATTGAATTTTGTGAAATTTGCTAAAATCATTAGATAAATATATATTTGAAAGTTTTCTCTTTGAAAATATGAATTATTTAAACCATTAATAAATGATAGATAAAATTCTAAAATTTCTAAATTTGAAATAGAATCAAAAGTATAATTATTTAATTGAGATATAATCGAAATTATATTAAGCTTATTTTCTTCAAATGGAATTTCATCATTAAGTTTTAATTTTTTATAAATAATTTCTATATCAGATATAATAATTTTAAATATTTTTTTATTTTTTATTTTTGATAAAAGTGAAAATATAAAAAGTAAAGTATTTGGATTATAAATTAAATTGAATAATTTATTATAAATTATTTTGATATTTTCCTCTAAAAATTTTTTTTCTTCAAAAAAAAAATTAATAAGAAATTTAATAAATGAATTTTCCAAATCTGATAGTTTTGATAATTTTAAGAAGGTTGTAAATAATTCATTTATATATTTATAATTGAATAAATTAATATTATTTTTATATTTATTATTGATTTGAAGATATTTTTCAAATAAAATTTTTTCAATATTTTTTTCTATTTCTTCTTTTTGTTGATATGATTCTATTATATTTTTATTTTTTTCAATATCATTAATTATTTTAATCAATAATTCTTCATCAATTAAATTCAAATTATTTGTAATAAAATCCATATAATAAGATAATATAGTTAAAGTTTTAAATGACGAAATATTATTTATAAGATAATTTATTATGATTTCAAAAACTTCTTTTGTAATTCCTTTTTTTTCAGAAATAATTTTGAAAATTATTTTTGAATTTCCAGGATTTGTTAAAAATAAATCAAATAATTCATTTTTCGTTAAATAATCAAAAATTTTTTGAAATTTTATCTTATTATTTAAAAAATCAAAAATATATACTGTTGGATGATATATTAATTGGAATTTATGTATCTTAGAATCAATTTTCATTTCAGTATTTAATATAACATTATTAAATAATTGTTCTGAATTATCATCATCAAAATTTATATTAAATAATAATATATTGACAGGATAATATCCATTCATATCTTTTTTTGAAAGGAAATGTTTTATTATATTTTCTTTATTTTTTAATAATATTTCATTTAAATTAAAATATATATCTCTTTTATTTTTTGATGATAATTTATTATTACTAAATAAAAAATGATAAATATTTTGTTTTAACTTTGAATCAACAAATAATTGTGTAATTCTATTTTCATCATCTTTTTCAATGTTTAATTGAATTAATTCATATAAATCTTTTATATAATCATCAAATTTTTCATTTTTATTTTCATTTTTTAATATAAAAAATAAATTATTTATAAAACAATCTAAATAATTTGATGAATTTGATAAATTTTTAAATTTATTCAACAATTCTTTTGCTCCATCATAATCATTTCTATTTATTAGATAGTTCAATAAATTAAATGACAAATTTTCAATATATATTACATAATGAATTAAATCAAAATCAATATTAAAAATAGGTTCAACTTTTTCATTTATTTCTTTTGAAGTTAATTTTGATAATATTTCAATATCAAGATTAAATCTAATTAATAATTTATTTATATATACCTTTGATTCATAATTTATTTCATTATATAAAGAAGTAAATTTATTTTTAAAAATTTCAAAGAAATTTTGATATATTTCATATTTTTCTAATAATATTTTTTTATAATTATTTTTGAGTTCATTAATAATTAATAAATAACAAGTCTCTCCATTAATATTTTTTTGTTTTACAATTTCCTCATTAAGTAATCCTAAATTAAATAATTTGATGAATATTTTAATAAAAAATATTTTATCATTTCTTTTTGCGTAGATAATTAAAAAATTTTCTTGAACTTGATTAAGGATATTAATTTTATCTTTTAATTCAGTAAAAAATAAATCAAAATTTTTTTCTAAGATTTCATTATTTCCTTTTCTATAAAATTCCAAGAATATTTCAAAAATACTTTGTTGATTTGAATCAATCAATTTATTATTTTTAGATAATAAATTCTGGATTTCAGTTTTGAAATTGGAAAAGAATTCTTTAGGATTATCATATAATTTATCAATAAAATTTAATGGGAGGAGTCCTTGATTTTTATTTATATTTTTTTTTTTTTGTTGTTTAATAAAATCCTTGAAACTTTTTGGTTGTTTATTCATAATATTTTTTTAATATTTAATATTATTATTTTAATTATATTTGTTTATATAAGAATACTTAATTCTTTTTTAAATTTTATATTAGATTTATATGATTATTTTTTTTTTTATATATGAAATATAAACAATATGAAATAACCATTTTATTTCTCCAATTTTTTAAATAAAAAAATCATTTTATTTTATTTATTCGATATAATTTATGCTTTTAAAATCAATTTTTATTTTTTTTAATAATCTATATCTAAATTTATATATGATTGAATTAATTAATGAAAAGATTAAATTATTTCAATATTTTGGGATATTAACTTTCTTATTTATTATTTTTTCATACTTATTTTTTAATGTATAAAATAATTATCATATTTATTAATTTTTAATAAATATTAATATTTTTAAATATATAAAAAATTAAAAGTTAAAAAATATTATTTCAGAAAAAAAGATAATTTAAATATATAGATAAAGAAATATATTAAAAATAAAATATTAAAAATTGAATAGTAGAAAAATTATATTAGAATTTTAATTTATTAAATATAGTGGAAGAAAATAGATGAAAAATTAATAATTTATTTTCTTATAATAATATTGAGTTTATAATAACAATATTTCAATTTATTCATAATAAATAAATTGATTCAGTTTGTAAAAATGATTTAAATTTATTAATATAAATCAAATTAAATTATCGTTTAAAAATAGTATGAAAAAAATAATCAATCAAAGAAATTTATTTAAAATTTAATAAATAAATGAATTACCAAAACATAAATAAAAATCTGAAATAATTTTATTAAAGAATATAAGATTGTTAGTATTATTAATGTATAGTATAATTTATAGTTTTTTAAAAATATCAGTAGAGTTTTTTCATCTTCAATTTCAATAATAAATAATAATTATCTGTTCAATAGTCATAATGATAGGAACATTTATATTTACATTTATAAATATTTTGATAAGTAGAAAATTATATTTTATTTTTTTCATAACAAAAAATTATTATATATTATTATTTTCAAGATTGTTATAAGAAATTGGGAATTCATTTCCAATATGTTATTTTCCTATTTAGGTTGAACAATTTGGAATTTAAAAATATAAAACACTTATTTTTCTACTATTAATTTTGAACAAAATTAGAATAATATAGGGATATATTATTGATATAATTATTGATTCAAGAAATTTGAAATATGAAAAAAATGTTTTTTTTTTCGAAAATAAAAATAAA
>Ga0256407_10013381_pt1 | contig 10975 bp, 6 predicted proteins | sample RumenRJG_04DNA_FD_193489 | JGI IMG/M metagenome (GOLD analysis project Ga0256407, IMG submission 193489) | Bovine rumen microbial communities from Lethbridge, Alberta, Canada - RJG_04 | ecosystem: Host-associated > Mammals > Digestive system > Stomach > Rumen | place: Canada: Alberta | collected... | reverse complement strand
AGGTGAAGACCTCAATGTGGAGCACATGGCCTACCACTGAGAGTTGGAACTGGCCAGGATGGGAGGGCAAACCCATTGAGGTCGAAGTCTATACCTGCAAGCCGAAGGTCAGCCTTTATCTGAATGACCAACTCATAGGTGAGCAGGCGACTGCAGAGATGAAGGCAACGTTCACCTTGCCTTATCAGGCGGGCACGTTGCGTGCTGTGGCAGGCGATGAACGATGCGAGATAGAGACGGCAGGCAAGGCCGCTGCCATCCGTCTGACTGCCGACAAAACTGGTTCTTCAAGAGATGGTCTTGTCTTCGTCATTGTCGAGATTGTTGATGCTGAGGGTAGGGTAGTACCTACGGCCAACGACCAACTGACTTTCGCTGTCAAGGGCAATGCTACGTTGCTTGCTGCAGGAAATGCTGATATCAAAGACGAAGACCCATATTTCGATAATAGCCATCATGTGTGGCAGGGGCGTGCCCTTGCTGTGCTCCGCCATACAGGCAAACAGGGTAAAGCTGCTTTGACAGTTACTGCTAAAGGTCTGCCAACCTCTCGTCTCATATTGAAAAATTGAAAAAAAGTTGCATCATTATTACATATTTCAAAGGCCCGTTCCCATCAGGAGCGGGCTTTTTTCTTTAATTATTAAATAATTATTCAGTTTAGGTCATGAAGATGAGTGTTTTTGCAGAAAAAACAAGTTTTTCTTTTGCAATTTGCTCACTTATTTGTACCTTTGCACCCCGAAATTAAAGATTTAATGCATTAAACAGATACAATATGGCAAAAATGAAAGGTGCCATCGAGGTGAATACTGAGCGTTGTAAGGGATGCAGTCTCTGCATCATCGCCTGCCCTCAGAAGGTCATCGCCCTGGCCAACAAAGTGAATCTGCACGGTTATCCCTATGTGGAGGCTGTCAATGAGGAAGCCTGTGTGGGCTGTGCCTCATGTGGCATCGTCTGCCCAGACGGCTGTATCACCGTGTATCGTAAAAAAGTGGAGGAATAAGTTATGGCAGAAGAACGTGAAGTTGTGTTGATGAAGGGCAATGAGGCTATCGCCCATGCTGCTATTCGTTGCGGATGCGACGGCTATTTCGGCTATCCTATTACTCCGCAGAGTGAGGTGATTGAGACGCTGGCAGAGCTGAAGCCTTGGGAGACCACTGGTATGCAGGTGGTGCAGGCTGAGAGTGAGCTGGCTTCTATTTATATGGTCTATGGTGCTGCCGGAGCTGGTAAGCGCGCGATGACCTCCAGTTCTTCTCCTGGTGTCGCCTTGATGCAGGAGGGAATCACTTATATGGCAGGTGCCGAGGTGCCAGGTGTGTTTGTCAATGTGCAGCGCGGTGGTCCTGGTCTGGGAACGATTCAGCCTTCACAGGGTGACTATTTTCAGGCTACCCGTGGTGGTGGTAATGGCGACTACAAGGTGATTGTGCTGGCTCCGAACTCTGTACAGGAGATGGCCGACTTTGTTGATCTCGCCTTTGAACTGGCCTTCAAGTATCGCAATCCTGCCATGATTCTCTCTGACGGTGTGATTGGTCAGATGATGGAGAAGGTGGTACTGCCGCCGTTCAAGCCCCGTCGTACAGATGAGGAGGTGATCAAGCAGTGTCCTTGGGCTTCTACTGGTAAGCCAAAGAATCGTGAGCGCGTCGTGATTACGTCGCTTGAGCTGAAGCCTGAGATCATGGAACAGCGCAATCTCGCCCTGCAGGAGAAATATCGTAAGATCGAGGAGAACGAGGTTCGCTACGAACAGCAGTACTGCGACGATGCAGAATATGCTATCGTTGCCTTTGGAAGTGCTGCCCGTCTGTCGGAGAAGGCTTTAGAGATTGCCCGTGAACAGGGTATCAAGGTTGGTTTGTTCCGTCCGATTACGCTTTTCCCGTTCCCCACGAAGGAGATTGCAGCCCTTGCCAAGGGTAAGAAAGGTATCCTCGTTGTGGAGATCAATGCAGGACAGATGGTGCAGGATGTCCGTCTGGCTGTGAATGGTGCCATTCCTGTGGAGCAGTTCGGTCGTCTGGGTGGTATCGTACCTGAGCCCGAGGAAATTGTTGATGCTTTAAAGAAAATGATGTAAGGCTATGGATAGAAATCAGATAGTAAGTCCAGAGAATATCGTCTGCAAGAAGCCGACGCTGATGAACGACAATAACATGCACTATTGCCCAGGCTGTAGCCACGGTGTGGTGCACAAGCTCATTGCCGAAGTCATCGAAGAAATGGGAATGGAAGACAAGACCGTAGGTGTTTCGCCTGTAGGTTGCGCCGTCTTCGCGTACAATTATATAGATATAGACTGGCAGGAGGCTGCCCATGGACGTGCACCCGCACTGGCTACAGGTATCAAGCGCTGCTGGCCTGATCGTCTGGTGTTCACCTATCAGGGTGACGGCGACTTGGCTTGTATCGGTACCTGTGAGACCATCCATGCCCTGAACCGTGGTGAGAATATCGTCATCATCTTCGTCAACAATGCTATCTATGGTATGACGGGCGGTCAGATGGCTCCTACGACACTGATTGGTCAGAAGACTTCAACCTGTCCTTATGGTCGTGATCCAGAGATTCACGGTTATCCTTTGAAGATGGCCGATATCGCTGCTCAGCTGGAGGGAACGTGCTACGTGACGCGTCAGAGTGTGGAGAGTGTTGCCTCTATTAACAAAGCGAAGAAGGCGCTGCGCAAGGCTTTCGAGGCTTCGATGGCAGGTAAGGGTTCTAGTCTGGTGGAGTTCGTTTCTACCTGTAACAGCGGTTGGAAGCTCACACCTGCTAAGGCTAACGAGTGGATGAAGGAGAATATGTTCCCCTTCTATCCCAAAGGAGACCTGAAAGATACTACAAATCTTTAATTAAGAGTTAAGAATTAAGAATTAAGAAAAGATGAAAAAAGAGATAATTATTTCAGGTTTCGGAGGTCAGGGCGTGCTCTCGATGGGTAAGATACTGGCCTATTCTGGACTGATGGAGGACAAGGAAGTGACTTGGATGCCTGCCTATGGTCCTGAGCAGCGTGGTGGTACGGCCAACGTGACGGTCATCGTTAGCGATGAGCGTATCTCTTCGCCTATTCTGAGTAAGTATGATATCGCCGTCGTGCTGAACCAGCCTTCATTGGAGAAGTTCGAGCCGAAAATAAAACCTGGTGGTATCCTGATTTACGATGGCTTTGGCATCATCAACAAGCCGACGCGTAAGGATATTACAATCTATGAGATTAACGCAATGGACAAGGCTGCCGAGATGAAGAACGGCAAGGTGTTCAACATGATTGTACTTGGTGGTCTGCTCAAGGTGGCTCCTGTGGTGAGCGATAAAGGTGTTGAGAAAGCACTTTTCAAGACGCTGCCCGAGCGTCATCACTCACTGATACCGCTTAATATGGAAGCCCTCAAGGAAGGTGCCAAGATTATCACAGAGATTTAAAAGTAATCCCCACCCATTAGGTGGGGATTACCATTGTTGCTGGTTTTGAAAAAGAGAGATTAATTTATGTGGTTGATATTGGCTTTTATGTCGGCAGCGCTGTTGGGCTGCTATGACTCATTAAAAAAACATGCACTGAAGGAGAATGCGGTGATTCCGGTTTTATTCCTGAACACGCTTTTCTCTTCATTGATCTTTCTGCCTTTTATTGTACTGAGTGACATATCCGACGTACTCGATGGTACCATTTTTCATACGGCGAGTGGGGGATGGGAGATGCACATGTACATCGTTCTAAAAGCCATCATCGTCCTCTCTAGTTGGGTTCTTGGTTACTTCGGTATGAAACACCTACCGTTGACGATTGTTGGTCCTATCAACGCCACCCGTCCTGTGATGGTACTTGTGGGTGCGTTGCTGTTCTTCGGAGAGCGTCTGAACGTCTGGCAGTGGATAGGTGTGCTATTGGCGGTGGCTTCTTTCTTGATGCTGAGTCGCAGCGGTAAGAAAGAAGGTATTGACTTCAAGCACGACCATTGGATTTATATGATTGTGGGTGCTGCGGCATTGGGGGCTATCAGTGGCTTATACGACAAGTATCTGATGGCTCCTGTAGAGAGTGGTGGTGTCGGGCTTGATCGTATGATGGTCCAGTCTTGGTACAACATCTACCAGTGTGGCATGATGGGGGCAATGGTTTGGCTCCTTTGGTGGCCTAAACATGAGCAGACGACACCCTTCCACTGGTCTTGGTCGATTGTTGGCGTGAGCCTGTTCCTGTCAACAGCCGACTTCGTGTATTTCTATTCTCTGTCCTTGCCAGATGCGATGATCTCGATTGTGTCGATGGTGCGTCGTGGTAGTGTGATTGTCAGCTTCATCTTTGGTGCGATATCCTTTCATGAAAAGAACCTGCGGGCAAAGACCATCGATTTGGTGTTGGTGTTGCTAGGCATGCTGTTCTTGTATATCGGTAGTAAATAGACAAGAAAAAGAGAGGTGGTTGTGGTCACCTCTCTTGTTTTTCCTCCGTTTCCACTGTTTTCTTCTTTTTCTTCTGACGAGAGAAGAGGTCGCGCAGGTTGTTGAAATCTTTCTTCATGATGATACCGATACCTTGGGTGTTTAGACTCGACTTCGTGAAATAGCGGTCGTTAGTTTGGTTATACACTTTCAGTGCGAGGTTACCGCTGGGGTAGAGTAGATATTGTAGGTCGAAGTCTCCGATGAACGATGGATTGGCGCGGGCGGCGTTGTCGCGATAGCCAAACTGTCCGTTGAGCACCAGTCGGTTGTTGAACATACGTCCGCTGATGATGCCTTCGTATTCGGCATTATGCCATCCTTCGTTACCCGTTGAGATATTGGCACCGAAGTTCCAGTTGTCGTTCTTGATAATCTGGCTGAGCAGGGTGTTGATCTGGGTAGAGATGGTACCAGAGAGGAAACTCTGCATAGCCAGGGTCGTACGGTCAGGCTTCTGTTCGTCGGCATTGTTGGGACCTTGGTAGTAAAAACGACCGATGGCAAGCAGATACACCACCTGCTGGTTCATCTCCTGTTGTCCGTTGATGACGGAGCGCACCATCTGTTGCTCGTCGGCATTCACGGTTGGCATCTCAAGATCGAAATCTACCTGTGGCGATGCAGGTTGTCCACCGATATTCATCAGACAGTTCACGCGTATAGTGTTGTTGGTGAATGAGTTGCCGATGTTCAGGTCAGACAGGCTGACACTGTTGACGGTATAGACGGCTTGCAGGTTGAGGGCTGCTTGATAGGGATCGCCGCCAAAGACGATGGTACCACCTCTATTGAAGGTGAAGTTCTTTTTGATGATGTTCTGTATGGTAATCCCGTAGGTTCCGTGATCGACGGTATAGGTGCCGAACATGTTGAAGGCCCCCTTGTTGTGGAAGGTCGCTCGGATACTACCTTCGCCATTCAGCGTAATATAGTCATTGGTGTTTTTGTCCATGAGTAGGCGTAAGGTTGCGTCAGGTGTGGTATTGATGAGGAAGTTGATGTAGATATCGGTATCCGTGGCTCTTGTCAGACCGCTTTTGTCTGCTTTCTTTTGGGTGTCAGCCTTATTGTCATCGTCCCACTCGATAAACTCCTGTCTGGAGATGGCGTCAGGTGTAGCGGCATTATACACGAAGACGGAATTCTTTTGGGGTGTCACGTCACAGTCGATTACCACGTCGTTGCCATGACCATGAATGCCGACATTGCCAGAAGCATAGACTGTCCCATAGAACGAAGAGTCGCCAAAGTCGTTGAAATCGTAGGCTAATAAGTTCTCTGCATCGACATAGAGGTCGAAACTCAGGTTGGTCAGGTGCTCATGATGGATGCCGCCAGAAAGGAAGGCCTGATGTCCGTATTTGTCAAGGACAGTCATGCGTTTGAGTTCTATTTCGTCTGGAATCATTACCAGCGTGTCACGTTCCAGTCTGTAGGTGGTGTTTAAGGCTGTGATGGTGGCTTCTCCATCTACGACAAGATTGCCTGTAAGGTTGATGTTGTCGAGGGTGCCTGCCAGTCTGACATCGCCCTCCGCATGGCCTGTGATATGGCTGAGGAAGGACTTGGTGAAACTGTGCATAAAGTCCAGATACGTTCCTTGGGCATCGATCTCGAGGTCGATAGTCTCATGTACGGGCGACACATAGCCGTTGATGAGTGTTTTAGCCTCTTCTCCGTCGTCTGCAATGGCATGGATGTCTATCTGCTCGGCTTCATGGTTCCAGTTTGCCTTGGCCTGCAGGGTACCCATGCGTCCATGCTCGAATTTGAAGTCATCGACGCGGAGGTCGGCGTTGGCAGCAAAGCGTCCGAAGAGCGACGAGACTGTAGCGAGACCTGTGGCCTTGCCGCTGAACTCTACGGTATGGAAGTTCACTAGGTCTAAGATATAGTCCACCTCCACTTCGTTGAGATCGATCTTGAGTATATCGTTGGGATTGTCAGAGGCAATGCCGTCGATGATGATATGTTGCTGGCCGCGATGCAGTTCAAACACGTCCACAAGCAGTCGTTTGTCGGAATAGAGGATATCCGAGGGCTCGATGTCCCACTGTCCGTTGTTTAGGATGGTGTGAGAGGGGAGTATGCGCACATGGGCTTCGGGCTTATTAGCCAGATTCTTGTAAAGTTGGATGATGGTATTCAGCTCGCCACTGAGTTTTTCCTTGTCTTCATGGTTGTCCCAATTCAATGATGTGTTGATATTGTTGCTGGCGGCTTGTGCACTCAGGCTGATGCTCATGTGCTGCCCGTCGTCCATGAGCTTCAGTATGCTGACCTTACAGTTCAGAGAGTCCCCGGGAGAGTTGATTTCGATGTCAGCATCCTTATACCTGGCATCGTTATAGGCAAACGATGGCAGGTTGCCCGTTAGCGTCAGGTCGTCGGTCTGGTCGTTGAGCCTTGCAGTCAGGTTCAGTGGTTGCTCGAACTGCAGATTGATGCCGAAGAAGCGTTGCAGCCAATCAGTCTTGCTCATCAGCAGTCTCAGACTGAAGTTATTGTCAGGTCCTTTTTTGATAGGTGGCAGTCCGGGCAGGGTAGGAAGTCGCGAACCGATGAGGTTGATAAAGCTCTGTGCCAGCGTTTGGTAGTTGAAGTGTCCTTTTAGCTCGGCATCAGCGAAATCGCTTTTCAGCGAGATGAAATGGATGCCCTCGCTGAATCCGGAGGAGAGGATGAAGTTATCAAGATGGTAGGGGGGCTGTTCCTCTGTGGCCGACATCGCAAAGTTGCTGACTCGTACGTTTCCCTCTGCGTCCTCTAGTTTGCTTAGAGTGATGTCGGCATCGATGTCTGATGAGAAAACGGAAGAGCCGAATGCTTTGCTGAGATGTGTGGCCTCAGGTGAGAAATGGCTGATAGTGCCCTGTAGCTTGATGGTACCAGCCTTGCCGGCTGAAGGTGTGAGCACGATTTCGCTGACTTCTCCAATGAGTTGTGCTGACAAGTTGGGATCGTTGATGCTGAACGCTCCCGATATAGTCCCTTTGTCATAGAGTCCGTCGAGAAAGATATCGCTATAGGTATAGTGATTGTAGTCCAGGCGCGAGATGTTGCCGAAAATCTTGATTTCTGGCTTTTGGGGCGACTGACACCACTGTCCTTCTGTCTTGACTTGGGTAGAGAGCATGCCCAAACTGTTGTCGCCGAGTAGTTGCCCTAGGTTGAAGTCCTCTGTCTTTACGTCTCCCATAAAGCGTTGGAGCTCGTTCATGCCGAACTGCACGTCAACATCACCGATACCACTATGAACACGGCTTTTCAGGGTGGTCTCTCCTAGACGATTGCGATCAAAGAGACCTGTCAACTGCAGGTTTCCGATGCGTTTCAGTTCCTCAGGCAGTTTGAAGGTCTTCGTGAAGAAGTCCAGACTGGCCTCACTAAGGGTCAGATGCTGTACGTTGAGGTGCCATGCAGGCTTCTTCTGCCAGTTGGCAATCCATCCATCCAGACTGATGTCAATATCCTTCTCCTTCGTGGCAATGAGCAACTCAGGGACGTTTATCTGTTCATCTGTTCCGTTGAAGTTGGCAGTCAGCGAGATGCCTCTCTGGAGATTCTTTAATGTAGGATATAAACTTCTTAGGTCTGAGGGTGTTATGGTGGCGTCTTTTATTTCTCCGAGAAATCTCAGTGTCCCAGCTGTAAGCCCTTTTTCATCTAGCTTGTAATAGGCTTTCAGGGAGTCGAGCCTCAAATCGGAGCTTGGCATCTGGAGGATGAAGTCCGAAAGTGTGGATTGATTTCTCCCTGCTGCCAGACGGAAACTCAGGCGGTTGACGTCCAATCCGGAATTCTCGTGGAGCGAGAGGCGCTTCACATTAATATGTAGCGAGTCGTCAGTCAGTGCCTTTAGGTTGATATGTCCGCTGATGCCGCTGATACGCAGATGATGTGGGTTCAGCTGTTGGTTGGTTCTCGCCATATCCAGTCTGTCGTAGATAACACCTGAGCGTCGGATGATGAACGAGTTGATCCTCAAGTCGAGTGGGGTATGGGAAGTCGTGTCTTTCGAGGCTAGCGAGTCGATGACGAATTGAAAGTTCGCGGGCGTATCCGCATTCTTTTTGTAGAGTCTGGCGTTGGCACCGAAGAGTTGTGCCGACGAGATGGATATCTTGCCATTAGCGAGTGGCAGGTAGTCAATCTTTACGGCCATACGAGATATGGTGAGCATCAGTTTCTGCTGCTGGTCATAAATATTGACTTCGTCGATGATGATGCGGTCGAGGAATCCGAGATCGATCCGCCCCACGCTCACCTTTGTTCCGAGTTTCTCTCCCAACAGCTCAGAGACCTTGTTGCCTGCAAACTGCTGAACGCTTGGCAGTCGGAGAAAGGCTGCCGATAGTAAGTTCACGGCGATGACTGTCCAGATGACGATGCTGATGAATCGTTTTAGTATCTTCACGTGGCAAAAATACAACAAATTATCGGTATTTCTACATTTTTTTTGGTTTTTTGTCCTTTATCTACCCAAAATTTAGTAATTTTGCAGGCGCATCTTGCAACTATTCAATAAATTTTAGATAAATGGCAAATGTTATTAAGCTAAACAAAGGCTTGGACATCAACCTGAAAGGACGGGCTGAGGAGCAGAAAATCCAGCTGAAGTCTAATGGCAAGTACGCACTTGTTCCAGATGATTTCGAAGGTGTCACTCCAAAGGTCGTAGTCCGTGAGGGCGACAAGGTTCAGGCCGGGGATGCCTTGTTTGTTAACAAGCAGTATCCGGAAGTGAAGTTTGCCTCGCCTGTAAGCGGTACGGTCAGTGCCGTTGTGCGTGGTGAACGTAGAAAGGTGCTCTGTGTGAAAGTGGATGCCGATGCCCAGCAGAGCTATGTGGATTTCGGCAAGAAAGACGTTAGCAAGCTTGATGGAAAAGCCGTCATCGACGCGCTGCTCGAAGCAGGTCTTTTTGGTTACATCGACCAGTTGCCTTACGCTGTCTCGACAAATCCGTCGGTCATGCCTAAGGCGATTTTTGTATCTGCCCTGCGCGACAAGCCGTTAGCCTGCGACTTCCAGTTTGAGGCTAAAGGTCAGGAGCAGGATTTCGTGACAGGTATTCAGGCCCTTTCGAAGATTGCTAAGACTCATGTGGGTTTGGGCATCCAGCCTGATTTCCAGACGGAGATCTGCAAGTTGGGAATTGAACGGTTTGCTGAACTGACCATCTTTGATGGGAAGTGCCCTGCAGGTAATGTCGGCGTCCAAGTGAACCATGTCGATCCTGTGAACAAGGGCGAGGTGGTCTGGACCACCGGCGATCCTACGGTCGTGCTCTTCATTGGCCGTCTGTTCAATACGGGAAAGGTCGATCTGCGTCGTACTGTTGCCCTTTGCGGCAGTGAGATCAAGTCGCCAGCCTATGTTGATATGCTGGTGGGTGAGGAACTGGCTACGCTTCTTTCCAATAGCTATGACGCTTCTAAGAGTGTGCGTATCATCAACGGCAATGTGCTGACTGGTCGCCCCACCACTAAGGAAGGTTTCTTGAGCGCTCATGCTTCAGAAATCACCGTCATCCCTGAGGGTAATGATGCCGACGAGGTGCTGGGTTGGATTCTGCCACGCTTCAATCAGTTCTCTGTGAGCCACAGCTACTTTTCTTGGCTATTTGGTAAGAAATCGTATGCGCTTGATGCCCGTATCAAGGGTGGCAAGCGCCACATGATTATGAGTGGCGAGTACGACAAGGTACTGCCGATGGACATCTATGGTGAGTATCTGATTAAGGCAATCATCGCCGGTGATATCGATCGTCAGGAGGCGCTGGGTATCTACGAGGTGAGCCCCGAGGATTTTGCATTGGCAGAGTTTGTGGATTCCTCGAAGCTGGAGCTGCAACGCATTGTGCGTGAAGGACTGAACATTTTACGTAAAGAAAACGCATAAAGACATGAGTGCTATAAGAAACTTATTTAACAAGATGAGGCCAAGCTTCGAAGAGGGTGGCAAGTTGCATGCTTTCCGCAGTGTCTTCGATGGTTTTGAGACATTTGCGCTTGTGCCTAATGATACTTCTAAGTCGGGTGTCAATATTCACGATGCCATCGACTCGAAGCGTATTATAAGTATGGTGATCATCGCCCTGATGCCAGCCATGCTGTTTGGTATGTATAATATCGGCTATCAGAACTATCTCGCTGCAGGCACGCTGGCTTCTGCCTCGTTCCTCGAGATTTTCTGCTTCGGCTTCCTCGCCGTACTGCCGAAGATTCTGGTCAGCTACATCGTAGGTCTCGGCATCGAGTTTGCCTGGGCTCAGTGGAAGGGTGAGGAGATCCAGGAGGGTTACCTCGCCTCGGGTATCATCATCCCGCTGATCATTCCTATCGGTTGTCCATTGTGGATGCTGGCATTGGCCTGTGCCTTCTCCGTCATCTTCTGTAAGGAGATCTTTGGCGGCACGGGTATGAACATCTTCAACCCAGCCATCGCTGTCCGTATGTTCCTCTTCTTCGCCTATCCATCTAAGATGACGGGCGATCAGGTG
>Ga0256407_10013379_pt1 | contig 10976 bp, 5 predicted proteins | sample RumenRJG_04DNA_FD_193489 | JGI IMG/M metagenome (GOLD analysis project Ga0256407, IMG submission 193489) | Bovine rumen microbial communities from Lethbridge, Alberta, Canada - RJG_04 | ecosystem: Host-associated > Mammals > Digestive system > Stomach > Rumen | place: Canada: Alberta | collected... | reverse complement strand
ATATATATAATATAAAAAATATATAAAAATTTTTAAAAAATTTCCCTGTTCAATACATAAAATATTGATTTACTCCTTAAAAAAATCACCTTTTTTTAAAAAAAAACTGGTTAATTTTTTAAATAAATAAAAATAATATATTATTTAATTATTTAATGGATGCTCCAATAATAGAATGTGAAATAGATGATACTGGAAGATTTAAATATATTCAAATAAAAGTTTCAAATAAAAAAAATCCAGAAGATTATAAAATTATAATAAGAGGAAGTTCAGAATTTCCATACCACAAATATATATATAGAGATTTTATGAATAAAATTTTATATGAAAAAGATAAGTCATTATTTGAAAATTATAATTTTGAACCAAATGGAGGAGGTAGAATTGATATAAAAAATAAGAATATTTCTGTTTATGGATATTCTACTGTTTATGGTCAAGCTGAACATGAAAAAACTGTTGAAATATTAAAAAAATTTTATCCAGAATATAAAATTGAATGGTCAAATGAAGGATATTAATTTTATGTTAAAAAATTGAAATTAAATATATAAAAAAATATATTTTTTTCCTTTTTTAAGTATTTAAAATTTAAAAAAATTTTAAAAATTTTTAAAATAAAAAATAAATTATAATATGGAAGAAAAACATGAAGAAATAATATCAGAAACAGAAATAGAAGATAATAATTTAAATAGTCCACATGAATTTCAAAGTGATACAGGAAATTATTTAACAGATTCAGATATAGATGATGAAAAATATCAACCAAATTTTCCAAAACAAAATAATTCATTATATAAAAATAATAGTATAAATAATATAAATCAAAATAATCAAAATAGTCAAAATAATATAAATGATACATCATATTTAAAAATTAATAAAAAATACGAAAATAATATTAATTATTTAAAAAATGAATTATTAAAACAACAAGAAGCAATTAAGGCAAAAGATAATACTATAAAAGAATTTCAACAATCTTTTCCTTTATTTAATGAAAGATTTAATAAATTAGAAAATATTAATAGTCAACAAAAGAAAGAAAATAATAATTTAAAAGAAAAAATAATTCAATTAGAAAATGAATTAAAAGAAGAAAAAGAAAAATTAAAACAAACTGAAGATGATTTGAAAAATAATAAATTATTTGAAGAACATATTAATGAATTACAAAATAATTATTCTGAAAAAGAAAAAAAATTAGTTCAAAAATATACAGAAAAAGAAAATAAAATTAAAAGTGAATTGATGGATGAAATTTCATCAATAAATAAAAAATTAGATGAATTAAGAATTGAAAATGAGAAATTAAAATATGAAAATTCTAATCAAAAAGTAGAAATTGATTCTTTAAAAACACAAATTGAAGAAAAAGATTTTGAGACACAAACAGAAATGAATAAAAAAGAAAAAGAAATAAAAAAATTAAATATAAAAATAGATGAATATGAAAAAAGATTTAATAATTCAGATCAAATATTAAAAGAACAAAAAATAAATTATGAAAATCAAATATTAAATTTAAAAAATCAAAATGAAGAAATAATAAATCAATCAACATTATATAAAGAAAAATTATATGAAACAGAATCAGAAATACTTAATTTAACTCATACTTTAGAAATGGTAAATAATGAATCAAATGAATATAAAATAAATTTACAAAATAAAGATTTAATAATTGAACAATTAAAAAATCAAATTGAAGAAATTGAAAATGAAATAAATCAAAAAGAAAATGATATTGCTTTATATGAACAATCAAAAGAAAATGATATTTTAGAATTTACAGAAAAAATAAATGAATTAATAAAAGATAAAGCTGAATTAGAAAGTGAAAAAAAAGAAATTTCTGATAGTTTAGTAATGGCAACAAATACTATTAAACAATTACAAGAATTTATTAAAAAAAAAATTAATATTACTCAACAACAATTATTTCAAGAAACAGCAAAAAAAGATGAAATAGAAAAAAAATATAAAAATGCTTTTAAACAAATGAAAAGTAGAGAAAAAAAATTGATATTAGAAATTAAAAATTTAAAAAAAAAAATTTTTGATATGGAAAATCAAAAAGAAAATATGGAATTTAATTATCAAAATAAAGTACAAAATTTATCATTTTATAATAATGCAATTGGGAGAAGATTAACTTTTAATAAACAAAATAATAGTATGAATAATAATTTAAATTCAAGTATGAATATTGGAAATTCAAATAATATGTTTAATTTACCAATAATTCAAAATAATAATCCTTTAAATAATTCATTTACTTATAATCATGTTTCACATAATAATTTAATTAATAAAAATTCAAATATGAATTTAAGTTTAAATCATCAATTAAATAATAATATAAGTAATAACCAAATTAATAGTGGTAATATAAGTAATAATAATATTATTACAAATAAATATATTGATAATCCTATTGAAGAAAGTCATGCTAAGGCTTTAGATGATTTTAAAAAATTATTAGCAAAAATTGATGAAAAACTTGATAATATATAATAAATAATAAAATAAAATAAAAATTGAATTTTAAAAAGTTTTGTTTTTTAAATTTATTTGTTTTTATTAATAATTATGTAAGTAAATTATTCATTTCTAAATTTACAAGATGGAATAATCTTTGTTCTATATTATTTTTATAAATACTCTTATGTAAATATTTAAACATTGAACAAAATTCATTTAATTCATCATCTGTTATATCAGTACTAAAATGTTTATTTAATTTCTCAATTATATTTATTTTATTTGCTAATGAAATTGATGGTTTTGATAGAAATTTTAACATTGTTCTTTGATATGGTTCTAATAAAATATATGTTAAAATTTCTAATGATTGATTATTTTTAATATAAGTTAATATATCTAATTGAAAATAAATATTTTTTCTTCCTTTATTTGTCAAATTAATTTTCATTTTTAATTTTTTACACATAAAAAAAGGACAAAATAAATAAACAATTAATTCACAAATATTATATTTTAATATTATTTGTTCATTTTTATTTGGAAGAATTTTTATTGTTTTATTTTTATCTAAATATAAATTATCATTACTTACAAATTTATTATATTCATTAATCAAACCATAATTATTATTTCTATTAAGTGGATTTTTTGACTGTAAAAGATTATAATTATCAGTAAGAGTAATTTCTTTGTTATGTAAAGAATCATTATAATTTTTAGAAAGTTCACTTTTTAAGATTTTTTTATCTTTATCTTTTTTTTTCCTATCAAAAATAGAATTAACTTTAATTTGATTTCCATTACCGAAATTAACATTTTTATTAAATTGATTTAACAATAAATTCTGAGGTGAATTAATAGAAGATCTTTCTGCAAATTTACTAATTTGTTGAATTTGTGTAGTACTAAATTCTTTTTGAATTTTCCTCATAATTTTTTCATTTTTATTATTCATTCCTTTAAATTGAAGTACTTTATTCATAATACTTTCATTAGCATAAAATTTATTAACATTAGAAAAAATATAATTTAAAATAATTAATAATACATTCATTAAAGATATAATTCCAGCTACAAATTCATTTAATTTCATATATTTTCTAGTAATAATATTTAAACTTGTATCAGCTCTTAAAAAAAATTTTGCTAAATCTGAATAAGAATCAGGTTTTTTTGTTAATCTATCACTTCCTTTAAATAAAGAAAAAGAAGAAACATCTGAAAATCCAGCATAATATTTAGTATGATAATTATCAAAAATATAATTTTGGTATGATTCAAATCTCTGAGTTAAAAAATATAATTCCATTTTATTAAAATAATTAGGTACTAATTTTACGAATTTATTTCCTATAAATTGAGTAACTGGATCATCATAATTTGTTAAATTAAAAGCAAAATTAGTATAATAAATTTGGAAACTACAATCATTTTGTGTTAATAAATTATAATATTCATCATAATCTTCAGGTTCTGTTTTTTTCATTGAAACAGTAATTTCAACATATTTATAAATTTCATCTGTATATAATCCTTGAATAGTAATATTATTATCAGTAAAACAATATCTTGTATTTAAACCATATAATTCAACACTTTCATTAAATTTATTATAAAAATTTGAATTATTACAATATTCATAATTTAATTTGTCTTTTTCTCTTATAACTGTTCCATTATATTGAGTTAAAGAAACTTTATTTGTTGTTATACTAAAATATTCATTTTCTTTTCCTGAATCTTTTCCTGCACAAACTACACTAAATGCATTTGTTAAAGTGTAATTATCAAAATTTATTGTATCTGTTGATGGAATTTGCATTTTATAATAAATTATTGATATATTTTTTCTTGATATTAAATTTATTAATGATATTATTGTATAAACCAGTGATAATAATATAAATATTAGGAATACTATACCTCCTGTTACTGTGTGATATTTATCATGGGATTCATATTGAAAATTAAATTGAAATCCGAAATGATCTATTTTTTTTAGAAAGATTTTTAATTTGTTCAACATTTTTTTTATTTTTTTGGATTTTGGAATAATTTTATAATTTTATTTTACACATAAGTTATAAAATAAAATTTTTTATTTTATATTATAATTTTTTAATAAATTATTATTTTTTTAATGGATTATTATTTTTATATATTTTATATTATCATTATTATTATATTAATATATGAAGATTGATAGACCTTAATTATAATATTTTATATAATAAGCCACCCAATCTACAATTATTATTGAATTTTTTTGACTTGAAAAATAAATAATTTAATTATTATCAAGCTTCGAAAATTCTTCTTAAATTTCCCTTATAAAATTTATTTATTTATTAAAATGATTAATTTTATTTATGGTTAGAAAAATAATAAATAGAATTAATATTAAAATAAAATAGAAGAAAATAAAAAATTAAATAAAACGAAAAAAAAAAATTCAAATAATGGACATTCAAAAAATGAATTCATCTTCAACCTTTTCTATAAATTTAAACAAGCAAAAAATATTATATTCAATAGAAAACAATGACAAATATGAAGAAGAAGGAATATTAATAAGAAAATGGGAAAATTCAGAAAAAGAATTATTTTCATCTCTAATAAACAAAAATAATATTTATTTTTTAGGAATATTAAATTCTCGTTTAGAAAAAGAAGGATATGGATTATATAATTATATAAATGGAGAAAAATATTTTGGTAATTATTCAAATGATTTAAGAAATAGACATGGATTATATAGTTGGCCAACAATAATAAAAAATAATAGAAAACTAAGTGAATTTTATTGGGGAACTTGGAAAGATAATATTAAAGATGGAAAAGGAATTTATTTATGGTTAAATGAACCAGAAAATATTGATTTATTTTCTGATTTTGATAAATGTGATTTAGATTCTTATATTGGTTTAATTAGTAATGATCAATATGTTAAAGGAGTTTATTTAATTAAAAGAGGAGATAATTTTTATGTTTATTATGGAAATTTTAATGATAAAGGAATTAAAGAAGATAATGAATGTTATTATTATAATGCTACTAAAGATAAAATTTTATATGGAAAAATTGTTAAAGATAAGTTTTTAAATGGGTTTATTTGTTCTTTTAATGAAGAGGGTTTTATTAATGATATTTTAAAAGTTGAATTTGATGATAATAATAAAATTAAAAGTTATTTAAATGAAAATGAAATTGAAAAAAATTTATGTGAAAATGTTAAAAAAAATATTTTTGAATGTAGAAATATTTTATTAAATGAAGATCATTTTGGTAATATATTTAATGGATTTAAGTCAATTATTGAATTAAGGGATAATAAAATGAATGATATTAATATTTTAGATAGTCAAGAGGACTATCCTGATATAATGAATAAGTTAACTAAATATAATGATATAAAAATTTTTTCTCAATTATCTTCAAATTTAATTAAATTAGAGTAATTTTTATTTAAAAATATTTAATTTAAGAATCAAATTGATATATTTTTTAAATTATATGAATACAATAATAAAAAGAATATTTAGTTTTAATTTAATGATTGATAAGATTAAGTTAATGTTAATTTGTTAAGAAGAATTAAAAAAATTTTATTAATGGAATTTTAATAGTTAAATATATTAAAAAAAATTAAAAAATACATAATTAATTTTATTATCTAATTATTAGAAATTATTAAAATAAATATATTTTTTAATATATTTATATATAACTTAAAAATAAATTGATGTATAAAAAGAATGAAATTAATAAAAATTAAAATGAACAATTTAATATTTAATCTTTAAAATATTAATTCAATAATTATTCAAAAATATTTAAATTTATTGATGAATTATTTTTATTAATTTTTTTATTTTTATAATTCAATTAATTTTATAATTAATATAAAATTATTGGATTCAAATATTTATTTATTTAACTTTGTTATATCTATCATTATTTAATTTTTTATTTCTTTATTCTTATATAATTGAAAAAAATTTATTGATATCTAATAAATATCTCATAATTATTTTATTAGCATTTGAATTTTTTCTGTTAACATTGATTCATTTTTATATATTTCTTCAATTATTATTTTTAATTGTTCATCATTCTTAACCATATTAAAAATTTTAATAATCTTATCATTAATAATTTGATTACTATTTTTAGTTTTATAAATGTTAATAAAAAATTTAAGAAATTGAATATATAAATTCTGATTAATAAAACTTTTCTTAAGTAAAAAAAAATTACATATCAATTCATGTTGTAAAAATTTTTCATCATTATCATATTTTATTGGTAAATTAGAAATCCAAATTTGAATTAATTCATTTAAATATTTTTGAACAATTATAGAATCAAATTGATAAAAAATAATTTTTCCAAAAGCAGAAATAATATTATCAAAAGTATATCCAAAATCAATTTCATCTTCATCAATATTATTTTTATTAAATTTAATTAACATTCCTTCTTTTAAAGCAATGATAGATTTTTCAGCATAAATATCAAAATTTTTTTTAGTAAATTTAGCAAAAATTCCTATTCCATAAGCGGAGGCTTGTCTAATATCACAATTTTCACTTTTAATAAATTTTATCAAAATTTCAAATAAACTATTCCATATTTCAAATAAAATTTCTTGTCCTATATATTCAATTAAATCATCTATTAAATATAAAGAAATTTTTAATTCAAAATTTGAATTACTTTTTAAATATTTTGGTAATGTTTTATTTAATATTATTTTTATTATATCATTTGATTTTGATTTATGTGTTTTATATAAAATTCCTATTGTATTTATAATTTCACATTGAATATTTTCTAAATTTTGAATTTCATCTTTTAATGGTTCTTTTAAGGTATAATTTTCATTTTCATTTATTTTATTATGAAGATTTAATCTTTTATTTTCTATATTGTCAAAAAAAAGCATTATTTTATTAAATAATTCATTTAATTCATTCTTTTCTAAAATTTCTCCTGAATTATCTATTAAATTTTTTAAATTAACAAAATATTTTTCATATACTTCATAATTTGTTTCTTTTTCAATTTCTTCAATTAAACATTTAATATATAAAATTCCTTTTTCTCTTTTTTTTTCATGAGGAACAATCATAATTAAATTTGATAATATTTTAGAAGATTTTGTTTTAATTTTATTAAAAGATTCTTTTTTAAATAATGATGTAATTTCTTTTTCAATTTCATCAATATGATTAATAAATCCAATTCCATATGCCTTAATTAAAGTATTTAATAAAGAAAGACTTCCACAAAAATCATCAATTTCATTTGTTTGAATGTCAAATATATTTTTTTTATTATCTAAATAATCATTATTTAAATTTTCATTATTATTTTCATTATTAAATAATTCACTTATCTCAATTTCTTTTTTAGGTTGATCACTTATATATATTTTTGGTTTTATTTTTATTAAATATAAAATAGTATTAACTAAATTAAATAATAAATCATTAAAATCATTTTGTAAGATAGGTATTAATTTTTTAAGTGAATTTTGTAAATCATTTCTTATTGGATCATTATTAAATTTAATTCCTTCTACTAATTCAATAATAGAATTAACAATTTTAGGAATATATTTATAATAATCTTCTTTAATAAAAGGACCAATTGTTGTTAAATTTTCAATTAATTTTCCATATAAAATTTTATTTTTTTTTGAATCATATATATCAATAAAATATTTAACTATTATCTCAAAAGATTTTTTTGCATAAAAAATATTATTTTCCTCAATTATAACAAAAATTTCTAATAAACATTCAATAATTAATTTTTTTAAAATAATTGGAATATTTAAAATAAAATATTTAAATAAAAATTTTAATAAATTAGGAACATAAGGCAAAATTTTTTCACATGAACTATTTTCAATTAAATAAATAAATGTTTCAATAATTTCACATTGAATCCTTAATGAATTTTCTTTATTAATAATTTCAATTAATTGAGGAATAATAATATGAATAAATTTATCTTGAAAATTTGGATTAAAATTTTGAGATAATTTATTAATACAATTAATAGAAGAAAATTTAACTTTTAAATTATTATCTTTAGTTAAATATAATATTTTATTCATTAGATTTTGATTTAAAACAAAAGATTCATCTTCAAAATTTGATAAATTACCTAAAGATAATAAACCAATATATTTAAATTTCCAATCATTTTGATTTAAAAAATTAAGAATTAATTCATTTATAATATCAATTAAATTATCATTATCTAAAGTTTCAATTATTCTTTCAATTAAACCTTGAGAAAATACAATATTTTCTTCTTCAATTTTTTCTATTTGATCATAATTATTTATAGATGGATTTTTCCAAGAATTATCTATTTCATTATTTATTTCTAAAGAATATAAATAAATCTTTGAAAAAAGTATTTTTAAATCTTCATTTTTTTTTCTTATTAAATCTGGTAATTCTTCTATTAAATTTACAATTAACTCAAAAGCTAATTCTCTTATTTTTTCATTTAAATAATTTTTTTTATCAATTATTTTTTCACATAATTTAAAAATATCTTGAAAGTATTTTACAAATATTTTTGATTCATTATTACTTAATTCTATTAAAGTTTCTAATAAATTTTTTAAATTTTCCTCATCATTATTATTAAAACATTCTAAAGTTGCTTGAAGAATATTAAATAAAAAAGGTTCTAATAATTTAATTTCTTCTTCATCAAAAAAAGATATTAATTCAGAAATTAAATTAGTTAAAGTTGATTTTAATTTTAAATTATTATTTTGAAATATTAATTGAAAATAAGAAATAAATTTTAATAAATTGTTTTTTATGGCCTCATTTAAAAATCCACAACCATCAGTAATTAATTTTAATAAACTATTTATTTGAATGAAATTATTTCCATCATTTGGATTTAGTAAAAGAATACTTAAACATAATTTTTCAAAATCATCCCATTTTTCATCATTATCTGAAACATTATCTATTATTTGAGTAATTACATCTCCTATTTTTATTTTTTGAGATTCATCTTTTTCATTTAAATATATTTCAAGTGATTTATATTTTATTTTGTTTTTAATATCTTCATTTATATTTTCCCATTCTTTAAAATCTATTGATTCTAAAATTTTTCGACAAATTACTAAAGCTGAAGTTTTTATAATTTTATCATTATTATTATTATTATTTGAGTTAATATTATTAAAATTAATATTATTATTATTATTATTATTAATTAAGTTAGATTTATTTTGAGCAATTTCAAGTAAACAATATATTAATGCACCTAAATTATTTTTTAATTCTTGAAGTTTATTTATTGAATTTGTCCTTATATTCTTATCTGTATTTGTTATTCCTAATAATATTTCTGTTACCATATTTATATCTTCATTTGACATTTTTTTAAATGTAATTAGAAAAAAATATATATATATAATTTTTAAAAAAAAAAAGTTAAATAAATAAAATAGATGAATATATTTTAATATTTTTAATAAAATAGTTATATAAATCATGAATATAATTATATTATATCTAAAAAAGAGTTTTTTATATATAAAAGAATAATATATTTAACAAATCATATAATTTTTTTTAATATAAAAATAAATAAAAATTATTTTTAATGTAAAAATATGAAATAATATATTTCATACAGATTTTAAAAATTTGAAAAATTCTTTTTTAAAAAAAAGAATTTTCTTTTTTTCTTCATATTATCTATATATATATTTCCAATTTATAAAATATCCAATATTTTTATTTTATATTTTTAATAAATAAATTTTTTTTTAAATTTAAAAACTCATATATAAATATTAAGAATTAATATGAACAAATACATATTGATTTAAAACTGGAAGCATAAAAAAATATTATTTTAAATTTTAAACAGGAAAAAAATATTTTATTAAAAAACTAATATGAAAAGGGAAATTCCCTTTTATTTTAATTGCATTATTAAATGAAAATATTATTTAAAAAATTAATCAGAATATAATAATACTTTAAATATAATAATAGATTGAAATATTATTTTAAAACTGTAATAAGAAGAAATAATATTTAAACATAAAGATATAATAAAAACAGAAAATGATAGTGATTAAATTAAAATTGATGATTTATATATTTCTGTAGATGATTTTCAAAATATTTAGATGAAGAATTTTATAATATGGAATTTTTCAAATAAAAGAATAAAAATAAAAAATTTTTTAGATATTTTTAATATAATATTATGATTATTATTTCAAATTGATTTTTATGATTTAATTTAATATTATTAATAATGGTTGATTTTATTATTATTTAATATTTTATTTAATAAATTTTTTTTTATAAGAATTCTTTTTATTTATTGTATCTTTATTTTTTATATAAAAGATAATTTTTAAAAAAATAAAAAAATATTTATTTTTGTAAATAAAAAAGAATAAAATTCTTTATTTTTTTCAT
>Ga0256407_10013378_pt1 | contig 10976 bp, 4 predicted proteins | sample RumenRJG_04DNA_FD_193489 | JGI IMG/M metagenome (GOLD analysis project Ga0256407, IMG submission 193489) | Bovine rumen microbial communities from Lethbridge, Alberta, Canada - RJG_04 | ecosystem: Host-associated > Mammals > Digestive system > Stomach > Rumen | place: Canada: Alberta | collected... | reverse complement strand
TTCCCTTTAAATAAATAAATAAAATAATTAAATAAATTAAAAAATATAATAAAAAAAGAAATTTTAATACAAAACGTTACAAATAAATAAAAAAACCTATTCAAAAAAAAAAAAAAAAAAAAAAAAAAAAAAAAAATAAAAAAAAAAAAAAAATACAATAAATAAAAAAAAAAAAAAAAAAAACAACAAAAAAAAAAAAAAAAAAAAAAAAAAAAAAAAAAAAAAAAAAAAAAAAAAAAAAAAAAATTTAAAAAAAAAAAATAAAAAAAAAAAAAAAAAACCTATTAAAAAAAAAAAAAATAAAAAAAAAATGTCAATATTTGAAAGACAAAAAGATTTCCATTCATTAGTAAAAATATAATATAACCAAACTAAAAATAGACTGGTTCAGGTCAAATAGACAATATTCGTATAGCTCCAATAACATCCCTTCATATAAATCCAAACTTTGTACATTATCTCTATGAAAACTACATAGTTTTCGTATCAGGATGTAACTTAGTAATATATGATTGTCAAGCAAAAACTCAAAAATTTTTAATGAGACAACATAACCAATTTAAAATTACTTCATTATCAATTGGTTATATTACAAAAACAGAAACAATAATTGAATCAAATCCAAAAAAAAGATTTAAAAGAAGTTCAATTGATGAAATTATAGAAAAAATTGCAAAAACTAAAGAAATTTTAATTTGTTTAGGTGAATATTCAGAAAAGGAAAAATGTTTTTATATTTCTGTAATTAAACCTTATGGTCAAAGTGTTCAATATACAATTAAATCATCTGATAAATATTGGAAAATTAATTTTACTACAATATTAAATAATTCTAATTATTGTGTTACTATTTCACAAAAATATTCTTCAAGTAAAAAAAATCCAATTTTATCAAAAATTTCTTTTGTAAAATATAATTTGGAACAATTTGTTAGTGAAGAAATTGTTGAAGAAGAATTAATTTATTGTTGTTATAATCCAAAAAATACAATTGAATTAGTTGTTTGTGGAAAAGGTTATTTAAGATTATGGAATATATTTTTAAATGAAGGATCTTTAAAAGAACATCAACAAAGATTTTTAAAAGGAAAAAAAGAAAAAGAACATACTTTTATTAAAGCTGAATTTTTTGAAAAAAAACATTTTTTACTTATTGTTGGTACTGCAGAAAATTTATTTTTTATTATTGATAATTTTCAAGTTTTACATGAAATTGATGTTTGTTATTCATTTGAAAATATTTATGATTTAAATTTACAAAATTTAAGAAATGAAGATGATGATGATAATGATAATATTGGTAATTTAAAAGAATTATTAGATAATATGACTACTAAAGATATTGATAATAAATTAAAAGAATTATCAATTTTAACATCAATTGATAATAATAATAATAATCAAAATGATTATAATGATTCAAATGAACAATTAAGTAAAAATTCTTCTATTAATGGTTTAAAAGATAATTTAAGTGATAAAGATGATGTTTTTCATAGATTATATAAAGGTAAAGTTAATGATGAAAATGATGGTAAAATTGAAAGAAATAATAAAGTAAAGTATTTTGAATTATTAAATGATAATTTATTATTTATTGTTTTTAATAATGATGGGATTATTTTATTATATAAAATAGATTGGAATAGAAAAATAAAAAATGATGAATCTGAAGAAGATTTTAAAAATTGGAATGCTTATGATTGTAGAGTTATAAGAATTGCAAAAAATGTAAAAACAATTATTAATTATTCAATAAATAATCCAACAAATGATATTATTTTAATGGTTGAATCATATATAAATAAAAATAAAAAAGGTATTACAAGTAGTTCTTTATATAAAATGAAAAGAACTATTATTAATGATAAAAATAATCCTAATTTAATTGTTTTTGATGAAAAATTATTTACAGGATATTTTGAAAATAGACAAATTAAAATGTTTGATTTAAATGAAAAAAAACAATTATTATATATAATAGATGAAAATAATGTATTTGAATGTTTTGATTGTTTAAAAAATGAATATGTAATAAGACATCCATTTAATGAGAAAATATTAAGTATTTCATCAAATCCTTTAAATAATTTATTTGCAATTTCCTTCCCTAATAAAGTTTCTGTTTTTGCAAAAATAAAAAAACATATTAATCCATTTGTTGATTTAGATGTAAGTGATTCAATAGTTAAATTTAGTTCTAAAGGTGATATTTTAATATTAGCAGGAAAAAATAGAAATCCAAATTTAAAACAAACATATTGTATTTATTTTATTGATACAATAACATTTAATACTATTCACGTAATTGAAAATATTGCTTTTAAAATAAAAAGAATTAAATTTATTTCAAATGATAAATATATTTTTGTTCAATTATCAAATTCATATATAATTGGATTTTTTATTAATACTCAAAATAATAGTATTACAATTCATGAAATGCATCAAGAAAGAAAAAGTGATATTGTAAATGGAAATTTATTTAAAATAATATTTAGATTTAATCCAGGTGGAAAAACTTTTGATTGTTTTGATTATGATGATGAAAATAAATTATTAATATCAGTACAAGTTGAACAAAATAAAATGAGTATAATTACAAATTATGCTAAAAATGAAAAGAAAAAAAATATATATTTTGAATTAGATTGTTCTTTAAATACAATTAAATTAGTTAAAGAATTAGGAATATTATTAGGAGGTGATAAAGATGGTACAATTAAAATTTATAGATGGCCAATTAAAAAAGAAAATGAAGATGATATTATTAATTTAAATGATTATTTTATAAAATCTATTAGTTTACATGAAGAAAGTGTAAAATTAATTTCATCAAGTCAAAATTATACTAATTTTTATTCAATGTCAGCTGATTCAAATTTAATTATTTCAAATTTACAAATTGAAAAATATGATACTTATAAAAATTTGGAATATTTTACTAAACCAATTAAACCTCAAATTGAAACTTTTATTGTTCCTTATCATATGTATGAAATGAAAAATGAAGTTATTGAAACAAAAGAAAAAAATGTTGAAATTTTAGAAAAAGCAGTTAATAAATTAAAACAAATAATGGATGAAGATATAGAAGATATTAGAAATATGCATAAAAATGAACTTGATAATATGAGAAATAATTTAAATCAAAATATTGATGATGAAAATGTTAAATTTACTTCAATTAATGGTGAAATTAATACATTAAAAGAAAATATGGGTAATGATTTAATAAAGAGATTAGAAGAATTAGATAATGATAAAATTGCTTTAACAAATAAATATAATGATAAAATTGAATTATATAATGGAGAAATAAATAGATTAAAAAATGAATTACAAGGAATTAAAGAATCAATTGAAGAAAAATATGAAAGCGAAGTTCATAATCAAAAAGAATTTTATGATAATTTAATAAAAGATTATAATGAAAAATTCAAAAAATTAAAAGATGAAACAAATGAATCTTTAATAACATTAGTAAATATTTCAAGTGAATATGATGAAGCAACTGATAAAATAGTAGAAGATTATAAGAAATTAATAGAAAATTTAGATAAAAAAATAGCAGAAACAATTGATATAAATTCCAATATTTTAAAATTAAAAGAACAAAAATTAAAAGAAGCAAAACAATTAGAAGATGAACATAAAACAAAATTAGAACAAAAAGTAAAAGAATCTGATAAATTAATAGAAAAAAATGTCGAAATAAAACAAAGTATAATAAATGCAACTCAAAGAACAATAACATTCCAAGAACAATTATTAGAAACAGAAAAAAATTTAGTAAAAATTGAAAAAAAATTAGATGATTTAGTAACAAAAAATAAGCATTTAGAACAAATAAGATTTGTATTAGAACATAGAATGACATCATTAGAAAAAGAAAAAGCACCTTTAGAAGGTCAATGTGCGTTTTTAGAAAATCAAAAAAATAAATTAACAGAAGAATTTAATAAAATAATATTACAAATAAATTTACATAATCAAGAATTAGAAAATAAACAAAGTCAATTAAGAGCATCATTAATTCAAAATTATGAAATACATGATCAAAAAAAATATGTAGAAACAAAATTAATTCAATTAAAAGGAGAAATGGAACAATTTTTAATGTCATATCAAGATATGGATGATAATAAAATAATAAGTGAAAATAAAACAACAAAAGTCGCATGGAATTTTAAAAGATTTTATGATAAATATTTCTCAAATCCAATTGAAGATGAATTAGCAAATTATCAATATTTCAGTCAAAAATTACAAGAACAAGCTGATAAAGATGGTATTGCAAATAATTTTGATTTAATTATGAGAAATAAGGCAGAAGAAAAATTAATTGGAGAAAAAGAAAAAGTTGAAGAATTAAAAAAAGGAAAAGAAAAAGGTTTTAAGAGAATTCAAAATGAAAATACTATTTTAATTGCAGAATGTAATAGATTAAGAAAAAATTTACATGAAATTTATATGCATGTTGTTGATATTGAACAAAGATTTGAACAATTAACTAAAATTAATCCTAAATTATCTAAAAGTGAAATTGTTGCTCAAATTAAAGAATTTATTAAAGCCACTCATGAAAAAATTAAATCTAATTATTCTAAATCTAGAAAAGCTGTTAATAAAAGTAGTCTTATTAATAATATTGATAATTATGAAAAATTAAATGAAGAAAGTAAAAATGAAAATAAAAATGAATATGAAGGAATTCTTAAATTACCTGATATTAAAAATAATAGAAGTATTAGTTTTCTTTCACAGAATAAACAAAATATTTTTGAAGGGGAATCTAATGTTAATAAAAGTGAAAATTTACCTATTTTAGATAAGTAATTAAAAAATAAAGTTTAAAAAGATTTTTTTTGATATTGAATATTATTATTTTTTGAATTTAAAAATTTTTTTTTTATCTTATTTTTTTTATTACTAAAATATAATAAAATGATAATAAAGGATAAATTATTATTTTTTATTATTTTATTGTGAAAATAAGTACTCAAGAAGAAAAAAATAATGATACAATTTTAATATTATATAGTTCAGAAAAAGATAATTTATTAAATAATTCTTTTTACTTTATTAAATTAAATAAAAAAAGAAAAAAAATGAAACAAAATATATATTTAATGTTAAAAATCCAAATTGAACAATAAAATTATTAAAGATAATGTCTTCAAAAATATTAATTTTATTAAAGATATAATTTATTTGATTTAAAAATCACTATTTTTCCAAGACAAAATAGAAATCAAAAAAATAGATTATGAAATTTTAACTTATGAAAACAAAAAAAAAAATTATTTATATGAAGAAAAGAAAAAGAACTTTTTTTAATTCCTAAAGAAATGTTTATAAATTCTATAATTGATAAATTTAAAGTAAATTTATATGTAAATTATAATGATTTATGAAAAATATATTATTTAAGAAGGATAAGATTATTTATATCTTACTTCTTGATTATTGTATATCAATAATTATTTATTTTATATATAAATAAAAAATAATTAAGATTCTTAAAAATTAATAATATAAAATGATTATTTAAAAATAATAACTATTTATTTCTAAATTATGTTTATTTAAAAAAATAGAAAACCTTTAATCATAAAAATGTATCTAAAATTATTTTAAAATATATGAAAATATAATATTTAAATATTAATTGAGAAAAAATATTCAAATTTTAAATATTAATAATTTTGACATTTTATTGAATATATATCTTTAAAAGATAACAAACTTTAATAAGACCCCAAATAATAAAAATTAAAATTAAAATCAAGAAAAAAATAAATAAAATGATTAATATTAATTAAAAAATTAATTATAATTATAAATAATAAAATTATAAAATAATTAATGCAAAATCCATGATCAATAAAAAGAATAAAAAAATAATTTTTAATAACATCTACAATTATCACTATTAATCAATTCTTCATAATCATCACAACTCCTATCTTTTTCTTCAATATATTTAAATAAACTAACCCCTTTCTCATTATGAACATTCATCATTTCAAAATCATCTCCATAAATAATATGAATAAGAGTATTATAAACATCATAAGCAGTAATCATTTTTTGTTGATTTAAAATAATATCTTTATTATCAAAATTTTTTCCAGAAATAATAAAAAGTGAAGGAAGACTTCTTTCAAAAATATAATTATCATAAGCTAATAAACCATAAACTCTAGGAAAATGTAATCCATGATCACTAATAAACATGATAAAAGTATCATTAAGATATCCATTTAAATAAAAATCAAATAAAAAATTAGTTAAAGGTCTATCTAAATATTTAATAACTTCACCAGTATCTTCATGAGCATCCATAAAAGAAATTCTAAATAATTTTCTATTATCTTTATAAGCTTCCCAAAATTGTTTTAAATATTCTAATTCATATTCAAAAGCATTTTTCCCATAAAAAATTCTTTTTGTAAAAGAACTAGGTCCTCTATTATAAGAAGAGGAAAATTTTTTATCATAATAATTAGGGTCACAAAATAAAGCAAAATTTTCATGATCCCAAAAAATTGTTTCTACATTTTTTGTTCCATATTGTTTCTCATCATTAAATAAAGTATGAGCACAATGATCATTACTTTGTCCTGTAATATAACCATTTTCAATTGCATATTTTGCAAAATCAATTCCTGATTTACTTTTCATTGAATTACCATAAAACATTGGTTGTACATTTATATGAGTGTAAGTTCCTAATGCTTGATATTTAAAAAATTGATATGAGGAAAAATTTTTTTCTTTTAATGTCATAAATTTTTCTATAAATTGACTAACTTTTTTTAATGATAATAAAAATTTTTGTCTAGATATTGCATCAATGTATATTATTAATATGTTTTTATATTTTGAATTTGGATTTTCTAATTTTTTTCTTTCTAATGATAATGTTTCATTTTTTTGTAATTTAATATCTATTTTTCCTATTCCTTTTTCATTGAATTTTACTGTTATTTCGGGACGAGGATTTTCTTTTGTATCTTGAAATGTTTCCATGTTTATCATATTTTCTGGAACGAAATTATGGAAAAAGAAATTATCAAATACATTTTTTACAGGTATTCTATTTGTATATGGATATCCTAAATAATTTGATTTTTTTAATTCTTTTGATAAATATTGTACTGCTATACTTTTTTTATTAAAATCTGGGACTTTTATTATCTTTGATATATCTAATCTACCATAAAAATATTGCATTTTGCAATTTGATGGTGTTATAAATATACATTTTAAATTTGGATTATTTTTTAATTTTGTAAAATTTAATCCTTCATCCCAAAAATCACAAGATGAGACTTTTGTAACATAATTAAAATATTGAAACGGCAATATAATCATAAATATAACAATTAATATTTTAAAGAAACTTCTATTAGTTATTAATCTTAAAATAAAAATTATAAACGAAATTAAAAGAACAAAAAATATTAAAAATACTAAAAAAATCATTATTGAAAAAGAACCATGTCTATTAAAATCATCTCCATGATCATAAATATATAATAAAGTATAAATTGGTATTAAATAATATAAATGATAGACTTTTATTTTTTTTAAAATAATGAAAATTATTGTAATTGAGACAAGTAATGCATCAATACAATCTAAAATTGCTAAAAATATAAAAATTTTAACAAATCCTGAAACACAATAATTTTCTTGTCCTCCACTACAACGATATAAAGATATTATATAAAGAATAATTCCAATAATGTTTAATTTAAGACAAATATTTTCTAATTTATTTGTTTCAAAATTTTTTTTTTGAGTTTTTCCTTTTACATCATTATCTTTTAATTGATTATCTGAGTTTATATATTTGTCATTCAATATTTCATTTTCTTGTTTTGAATTAGAATTTTGTTGTGGAATTTCTTCTTTTAATATTTCAAATCCTTTTGATTCTTTATTAATTGGAATTTGGGTCATTTTTTTTATTAAAAAATCTATCAAAAAAGTAATTATACTTTTTTTCTTTTAATATTCAAGAAAATAATATAAATATAAATATTTCAAATCAAAATTAAATATTATTAATTCAAAATAAAAATTAAATTTATTTACATAAAGTTTTTTTTAAAAAAATTGGAAAATCATTTCTTAATATTAAAAATGGCATAAAAAAATTTAGAGATTAAAAAAAATTAATAAATAATTTAAAAAAAACATATATTAATCATCTTTTACAAAAAAAATAAAAATTCAATGACGACATAAAAAATAAAAAAAAGAAAAAATATTAATTAAATATAAATTAATTAAAAAAAAAGAAATGATAGGAAATATATTTGAAAAATAATATAATATTTTACTCATAAATCTTTTTTACTTTTTTTAATTTTTACAAAATAAATTATAGTTTTCTTTAAATCATGATATTAATTATATCATATAATTCTTTTTGAATATAATTTTATATTTTTTTTAAATTTTGATTCAATTTTTTATAAATTTTGTCTCAGACATTTTATAAATTCCAATTAATTATTTAAACAATAAATGTTAATTTTTATCAAATAAATTATATAAATTATTCATAAATATGAAGAAATATTATTATGATATTAATAATTCAAATAATATTACAGAAGAAAAAAAGAAAAAAGAAGGTTTCATATCAAAATTTTATAATTCAGTAAAAAATGTTGGTAAAAAATTACATGATATAATAGCATTAAATGTTGAAGCAAACGATGAAAATAAAAATATAAATGATCAAAGAATTTATGATAATATAGAACAAATTAATTTTAATGAAGTACCAAGTTCTTTATATGAAAGTTTTACTGAACAAAATAGTATTTTAAATAAAGAAATTAATACATATCCAAAAAAAATGACAAGGGTTGAATATAAACAAAATCCTTATATTAAAAATACTTTTGGTCAAAAAGAGGTTAAAAATAATAAAAGGGATGAAATATTTAATAATAAAATAATATTTAATTCAAATTCTCCAAGAGAAATAAATTATAATTTAAAAAATGATAATATTATTCCTTCAAATTATGATAATATTCATAATAGTAATTTAAGTAATGTAATAAATAAAAAAAAACAACATAATAATAGTTTTTATACAGAATTAAAAAAAAAGAGAAAACCAGAAAATAATGTTGAAAATGAATATATTGAATATATTTCACCAAATAAAAGTATTAAAAAAGAAAATCAAATTTCAAATGTTAATACATTTCAAATTGAAGGAAATAAAATTAATATTAATGAAAGTAATATTAGTATGAGTACAAGTAAAAATAATAATAATACTTCATTAATGAGTGTTACTTTAAGATCTTTAGATGATATTAAAAATGATATTGATAAAAAAAGATTAGAAAGTATAAAAGAAGTTGAAAAATTTAGAGGAAAATATTCTGTTTCTTATGATTTACAAAAAGATTATCAAACTAGAAAAAAAATAATTGAAGATTATTATAAAAAAAAAATTGCAAAATATGAAGAAATTACTCAAAAATTTGAAAGAGAAAAAAGAGATAGATTAGATTCATTTAAATATTTAAAAGAACTAAAAGAAGGTAATTTTAATATTAAAGCTGAAAAAAAACCAAAAGTTATTTTATCTACTATGAAAAGTGGTGAAATATCATTTTCAGGAACAAATAAAACAAATAATAATAATTTAGGATTTTATAATAATTTACATAATAATAATGGAAATAATAATAATAGCAATAATAATTACAATAATAATAATAATAATAAAAATGATGATAGTAATAAATTAAGTTTATTTACTTCATTTGGAGTTAATAATAATACTTTTTTTAATAATGATAAGAAAGATGAAAATAAAATATCATTATTCAATAATGAAAAAAAAGATGACAGTACAAATTTATTTGATGATAATAAAAATGAAAATGAAAAAATATCTGAAGAAAATAATAAAGAAAATGAATCAAATAAACAATCAATATTTGCTTCAAATATAAAAATTAATAATCCAGGAAGCTTAATCTCTCCAATTCAAAATAAAAATAATACAGAAAGTATATTATCAAATATAAACAAAGAAAATAAATCAAGTGTTCTTTTTTCAAACACAGAAAATAAAGAAACAAAAAATATATTTGGAAATAATATTAATTCAAATATAACATTTGAAGCACAATCAAATAAATCAAATACAAATTCTGAAATAGAAACTCAAAAAAATTTATTTAATCAAAATCAAAATGAAAAAAATAAATCAATTTTTCCTCCAAATATATTATTTGGATTAAACAATCAATCAAATCAAAATGAAAATAAAACAAATATAATTCCTCAAACAAATATTTCATCACCAGAAATAAAAAATAAACAATCAAATAGTTTATTTGGCATTCCAGAAATATCATTTAATCAATCAAAATCAATAATTGATCCAACAAAAAATAATGAAAATAAAACAAATATTTTTCAAAATAATACTATTACTCAAAATAAAAATACTACAAATGAATCTGGTTCTTTATATAATGAATTTAATCCATTTTTAACAGCGTCAAAAGCACCTATTGCTAATGTTTTTACTTCTCCTAATAAAAATAATAATGATAGTGGAAGTGATAAAATGTTAATTGGTAATCAAAATAATAATAATAATTCTTTGTTTGGGAACTTTAATAATAATGGTTTATTAGGAAATAATATTTTTAATCAAGGGAAGAAATAAAAGGTTTAATTAGTTTTATGTAGTTTTTTTTATTTTTTATTATTATTAATTCAAATTAATATTTAATAAATATAATTTTTTTATTAATTTAATTTAGTATTATAAAAAAAATTTTTTTTGGGTTTAATTGTTTTATTTAATTATATTATATTTTAAAATTTAGTAAGGGTTTTATAATAAAATTTTAAAAATAATTAATGAATAAAATTATTGAATATAATTGAAAAAATTTTATAATGATATTGGGGATTGA
>Ga0256407_10013374_pt1 | contig 10979 bp, 12 predicted proteins | sample RumenRJG_04DNA_FD_193489 | JGI IMG/M metagenome (GOLD analysis project Ga0256407, IMG submission 193489) | Bovine rumen microbial communities from Lethbridge, Alberta, Canada - RJG_04 | ecosystem: Host-associated > Mammals > Digestive system > Stomach > Rumen | place: Canada: Alberta... | reverse complement strand
GCACGCAACATCTCCTTCGGAGCTGCGCAATGGTCCTGCGGTTGTATGTGCATATTGACGAGACTCAGAGCCTTTTCCTGGCTTTTGACCTTTACATCATGTCATAACTATAGAATAACCCGGAGGGAAAAATGCTGCTTGAACTCAATGAAATCAGAAAGTCCTACGGAAAGGACGACAGCCGCGTCCAAGTTCTGAAGGGGATCAGCCTGGGGGTGGAAAAGGGGGAGTTTTGTGTTCTGCTCGGACCTTCGGATCTGGCAAATCCACTCTTTTAAATATTATCGGAGGCATCGACACCGCGGACAGCGGTGAGATTCTGATCGACGGAGAGATGATGAGCCGGATGAATGAAAAAAAGCTGACGCGCTACCGCCGGCAGCATCTGGGATATGTTTTTCAGATGTATAATCTGATTCCGAACCTGACGGTCAGGGAAAACATTGAAGTGGGAGCTTTTCTGAGCCGCAGGCCTCTGGATGTAAATGAGATCCTGAACACATTGGGGCTGTATGATCACAGGGACAAGCTGCCCGGCCAGCTCTCGGGCGGTCAGCAGCAGCGTACCAGCATAGGGAGAGCGATTGTCAAGAATCCGGATATCCTGCTATGCGACGAGCCGACGGGCGCGCTGGATTACAACACATCCAGGGAAATCCTGCAGTTGATCGAAAGAGTGAGTCTCAAGTATCACACGACAGTGGTGATGGTCACTCACAATGAGGCAATCGGAGCGATGGCAGACACCATAATCCGGCTCCGCGACGGCATGATCAGGGAACGCCTGGTCAATGAGATCCGGATGCCCGCTGAAAAACTCGAGTGGTGAGATCCCGGATGCCCGCTGAAAAACTCGAGTGGTGAGATCCCGGATGCCCGCTGAAAAACCCGAGTGGTGAGGCCCGTATGCCCGCTGAAAAGCCCGAGTGGCGGAATCCGGATGCCCGTTGAAAAATCGAGTGGCAGATCTTTGAAAGGACAACATGAGCATTGCACATAAAAGCAGAGATGAAGCCGGCTCCCTGTTAACCGGAAGCCCGGACCAAAGAGCCGGGAAGAGCAGAGATCAGTCTGAGAGACCGGACAAAATACACAATAAAACCGGGAATCCGCTCCGCCACCGCTATCTTCGGGAGCTGAGGACCGAATTTGGCAAATACCTGGTCATTTTTCTGCTGCTGATCTTCACGATCGGGTTTATTTCCGGATTTCTTGTGGCGGACGGGAGCATGATCATCGCCTATAATGACAGCTTCGAAAAATACAGGATCGAAGACGGCAATTTCCGTACGGATGAAGAGATTTCCAAGTCAAACCGCAGGGACATCGAAGAGCTGGGAGTGACTCTTTATAAAAATTTTTATATAGAGAAGGGTATTGAGAATGGCAGCACCCTCCGCCTCTTTCAAAACAGGGAGGAAATAAATCTCCTTTGCCTGATGAAGGGGAGGTTCCCCGAAAAGACAGGAGAACTGGTCCTGGACCGCATGTACGCGGATAACAACAGTATCAAAGTGGGGGACAGCATCCGTTTCGGGAGATATGATTTCGTGGTGACGGGACTTGTGGCCTTCCCCGATTACAGCGCCCTCTTCCAGGACAATAATGACACCATGTTCGACTCGGTGAAATTCGGGATCGCGGCGGTCGGAAAGGAGGATTTTGAGAGATTTCCGTCCGATGAATTCGAATACTGCTACAGCTGGAAATACAGGAATCCTCCCTCATCCGCCGAAGAGGAAAAGAAGGTGTCGGACCGCCTGATGGAGGATATTTCAGAGGAGGTGTATCTGGAGGACTATATTCCAAGGTATCTCAACCAGGCGATCCAGTTCACGGGCGAGGATATGGGAGGCGACCGCGCTATGATGCTGATCCTTCTATATATTGTCATCGCCATTATAGCCTTTGTGTTCGTGATTACCATCAATGACACGATCGCAAAGGAAGCGGCGGTGATCGGAACCCTGCGCGCGACAGGTTTCACACGGATGGAGCTGGTCAGGCACTACATGACCCTGCCTCTGATCGTGACCCTGACGGCCGCCCTGATCGGAAACCTGCTGGGCTATACTGTCTTTAAAAATGTCTGCGCCGACATGTATTACGGAAGCTACAGCCTTCCGACCTACGTCACGGTCTGGAACGCGGAAGCCTTCCGACTGACTACAGTCGTGCCCTGCCTGATCATGGCTGTGACCACGTTTCTGACCCTGCGGCAGAAACTCTCCCTTTCGCCCCTGCAGTTTCTGCGCAGGGACCTGCACAGGCGCGGAAGAAGCCGGGCTGTCCGGCTCAGTGCTCATATTCCTTTTTATACCCGCTTCCGGCTCAGAATCTTTTTTCAGAATATTGGCAGCTATCTGATCCTGCTGGTGGGGATTCTCTTCGCCAACCTGCTTCTTTTGTTCGGTATGGCCCTGCCGGTCGTCCTGGACCGCTACCAGGAATCCATGAAGGACAATATGCTCTGCAACTATCAGTATTATCTGAAAATTCCCGCTTACCGCATGGACCGGGACTATGAGATGGACAAAATCATGTCCTTTTCTTTTCTGCGCCTGTCCGCCATGACTTCCAATCCGGATGCCGAAGCTTTTTCTTCCTATACATTAAAGATCCCGGAGGGGGAGGCGCTGCGCGTCGAAAACATCAATGTCTACGGTGTCAAAAAGAACAGCCGTTATGTGAAGGCTCCGATTGCGCGGGGAGAGATCTGGATCTCCTCCGCCTATGCCGATAAGTGCAGAAAAAAGGTCGGAGATACCCTGCGTCTCCGGGAGCCCTATGAGGATAAATATTATGAATTCAGGGTGGACGGAATTTACAACTACGAGGGCGCCCTCTGTATGTTCATGCGCAGGGAGGACCTGACACAGACCTTCGATCTCTTCGAAGACTACACTGCCGGGTATTTTTCGGACACTAAGATCACAGATATCAGCAGGGACCTGATCGTATCGGTAGTCGATTACGAAGCCCTGATCAAGATCAGCCGCCAGCTGGATGTGTCCATGGGAGGCATGATGGGTCTGGTCGATGTCTTTGCCGTGGGCCTCTTCATTATCCTGATCTATCTGATGTCCCGCATGATCATTGAAAAAAATGCCCATCCGATCTCCATGACCAAGATCCTGGGTTACACGGACGCAGAGATAGGCGGACTCTATATCGTGACGACATCCATTGTGACACTGATCATGCTGGCTGTCACCATTCCCCTGGATAATGTGATCATGCGGCTGATCTTTCAGAATTATCTGGCTGCCAGGATGACGGGATGGATAACCTATGACATCCCCCCTGACCTCTTTATAAAAATGTTCCTGACCGGGGCGGCAGCCTATCTGTCGGTGGCGGTCTTAGAGATCCGCAAGATCCGGGCTGTCCCCATGGCGGACGCACTCAAAGACGTGATGTGATCAAAAAAGCATCCTGTAAGGAGTATAGGGGAGTCTGAGCCTTGAGAGGAGGGGCTCCCCGGGGAGAGAAAACCAGAGAGAAAACCTGATTTTTTTGCTGAATTTTTTGCTGAATTTTTTGCTGAACTTTTTGCTGAATTTTTTTAAAATAGTACTTGCTTTTTTCGAGCGGGCATGGTAACATACATTTTGCGTGTTACGAAGAACCGTGACAGGCAGCTGAATTATTTCAGATCGGGGTGTAGCGCAGCTGGCTAGCGCACTTCGTTAGGGACGAAGGGGTCGTGGGTTCGAATCCCGTCACTCCGATGAAGAGACCATGAGCAAAGCTCATGGTCTTTTTTTTTCTTATGACACGGCCCGCGTAATGTATTTTCCGCCCTGCGGCGGACGCGGGCCGGTAGGAGGGCAGAGGGCGGCATATGAACTGCATGGCAGTTCATATTGACGCCTCTACCCTATTGTAACACTGCCGGTCCGGTGCCTTTTCCATGTTTCGGCGGACAGGGGCAGGGGCCTGCCTGGGAGCAGAGGGCGGCAGGACCGCCTCTGCACTGCTTGTATTGAATTGTTGTATACAATTCTGTGCAGAAAGTGCTTGAAAATAAAGAAAGAGAGGCGCTTTTTTTTTAAAATCATGGTACAATAATGCACAGGAATAAGGCAATAAGACAGTTAATGCCGGTAGTAGGGGGATGTTTTTCCGGTCTGCTGTTTTATATGATTATCTCCTGTTTTACTAGTTGTATTTTTTTCCAGTGATTTAGTTTTTAGGGAGGTTTAATATGTACGGCTTTGGTGCAATGATCAAGCAGCTGAAAAAGAATCCCAAGACAATTGTCTTCACAGAGGGATCTGATCCCCGTATCCTTGAGGCGGCTTCCCGCCTTCTGGCCAGCAGCTTTCTGACTCCTATCCTTCTGGGTAAGGAAGATGAAGTGCAGGCGGCGGCAGAAGAGGCAGGCTACAATATCCGCGGCGCTCAGATTCTGGATCCTGAGAATTATGATAAGATGGATGAGATGGTTGCAGAGTTCTGCGAGCTCAGAAAGAGCAAAGGCATGACTCCCGAGAAGGCTCTTCCTATTCTCAAGCAGGGCAACTACTTCGGTACCATGCTGGTCAAGATGGGAATTGCGGACTGCCTGCTCGGCGGCGCCACCTATTCCACTGCTGATACAGTTCGTCCCGCTCTTCAGATCATCAAGACAAAACCCGGCAACAGCATCGTGTCTTCCTGCTTCATTCTGGTCCGTCCCTCAGCGACCGGTGAAAACGAAGTCGTGGCAATGGCTGACTGCGCGATCAACATCCATCCCTCTGAGGATGAGCTGGTTGAGATCTGCGGCGAGACTGTAGAGTGCGCAAAGGTCTTCGGTGTGGATCCCAAGGTCGCCTTCCTTTCCTTCTCCACTAACGGCTCCGCAAAGGATCCCGATGTCACCAAGATGCACAATGCCGCTCAGAAGGCAAAAGAGAAATATCCGGATATCCCGATCGCAGGTGAGATCCAGTTCGACGCAGCTGTTTCTCCCCGTGTCGCGGCAACCAAGGTTCCCGGCTGGGCAGCTGCTGGTCATGCCAACACCTTCATTTTCCCTGACATCAACGCAGGTAATATCGGCTACAAGATCGCGCAGCGCTTCGGTAACTTCGACGCTTACGGCCCGATCCTTCTCGGCCTGAACGCTCAGATCAATGACCTGTCCAGAGGCTGCAATGCTCTGGAAGTTTATTCCATGTCCATCATCACTGCGGCTCTGTCCTGATCGCATACAGCACAGAAGAGGGGGCTGCACTGGTATAGCCTGATATGAGGGCGCTCCGGCGGCAGGAGCAAGACAAAGGAAAAGAATTAATTATAGAAAACAAAAAAAGAGCGTCTCCCGGTTTTCCGGGGGACGCTCGTTTTCGTGAATCGGTCCGGTGTGATCAGTCTTATTCCGGCCAGGGGAAGAAGCGGCTTTGCCGGCAGAAGAGGCAAAGACGCTATTGCGCTGCCGGGCTGTTTCTTTCAACGGTCCTCCATGGATTCAGAGGTTCTGTAGGGAATCCTTCTGTAGCGGATCGTGATATTGCCGGCGCTGTCGCGGACCTTGTACTGTACCGTGTCGTCATTGACGGTGACTTCCACTTTTTTGGTGAGATCGCCGTCCGTGTCGTCATAGGCGGCATAGCCCTCTTCTTCGTAGGGCTCGCCGGGCTCGACGAAATAGCGGTTGTCCCGTGTCAGAAAAATCGAGGGTGGAGTGTGGTCGGCGTTGGGTTCAGCCTGCGGCTTCCGTCTGAACATATCCGCGCCCCTCAGAATGGCCAGCAGGATTACTGCGGGCAGAAGGATCAGAAGGAGATTTCGGATGATTTTCCTGAGTCTGCTCTGTGTATTTTTTTCCATGAGTTTTCCTTTATATTCCTTTATATTAAGAAGCCGGCTTTCTTTTTTAAGACACGGCCCGTGTAATGTGTTTTTCCGCCTTGCGGCGTACATGGTCCGGCCGGGGGAAAGAGGGCAGCGAGGCTGTCTCTGCTCTGTTTACGAGGCCGGATTTCAGTGCCGTATTTCCTTTGCGGAAGAAGCCGTGCTGCAGTTCAGGCCCTGCCTGTTTTTAGGGACGCCTTTTGTGCATGCTGTTTAAGGCGGGCCTTGAAAAACGCCGGTACTTGCTTTTTGCAAGCTCTGGCGCAGCAAAAAGCTTAGTATCCGCTGCGTTTTTCACGGAGCGGGAGCGTCCCACCGAAACAGCATGCACAAAAGGCGCATTGTTTTCAGCAGGGCCTGAACGAAGGACCTGAACGAAGTCGTATTTCCTTTGCGGAAGAAGTCGTATTTCCTGTTGACGGACAGAATTCTTTGTGCTATGTTATATCAAAGGTTGCAAAAGGTCTTTTTTTTTTGCGCGAAAAGCCGGGGAAGCGGCGCTGCAGCGGCCGCACACCCGCCCGGACGGCAGGCGCGGATTAAAAAATCAAAGCATAAACGCATTTATTTGGAGGTTCGGCATGCGTACAAGGATTACATTGTCATGCACTGAGTGCAAGCAGAGAAATTATAACACAACTAAGGATAAGAAAACACATCCTGAGCGTCTTGAAATGAAGAAGTACTGCAGATTCTGCAGAAAGCACACTGTTCATAAAGAGACAAAGTAAGGAGTCATTCATGGCAGCGAAGGAAAATGGAAAAGCGAAGAAGTCCGGCAAGGGATCTTTTTTCAAAGGCGTCAGAACCGAGTTTGCCAAGATCATCTGGCCCAGCCGCGATACCATGGTCAAACAGCTGATCGCAGTTGTATGCGCGACGACGATCACTGCGCTGCTGATCGCAGTTCTTGATTACGGCGCTCAGAATCTGATAGATATTCTGGTAAAGATCAACGCGTAACAGCGGAATCAATGAAGTCTGATGAAAGTCTGATGACATCATTGCAGTTGCTGAAAAAAGACTGCAAGTCAGTTTGATGAGGTATATGAATGGCAGATAATAACTTCGATGCTAAGCCGGCGAAAGCAAGGCTGAAGCCCGGAGTCCTTCCGGGAGTGCGCCAGATCAGACGTCCTGATTTCTCTGTCCGCGCTGCGGATATCGAGAAGGCCGAAGAGGCGAGGGCGATGGCGGAAACTGCGGAAGCGGGCGATGCCGGCGCTGCGGATTCATCCGCGCTTGAGGATGCCCGGGAGGCAGCTGCGGTTGCGGCTTCTCTTGCGGCACAGGAGGGCGCTTCGGAAGAAGACCAGCTCGACGAGAGCGCGATCACGGATGAGCCGAAGTGGTATGTGGCACACACCTATTCGGGCTATGAAAACAAGGTTAAGATCAATATTCAGAAGACAATCGAGAACCGGCATCTGGAAAACCAGATTTTCGAGGTCCGGGTTCCCATGTATGATGATATTGAGATCAAGGACGGCAAAAAGAGAAACGTCTCGAGAAAGATGTTTCCCGGCTATGTGCTGGTCCGTATGATCATGAACGACGACACCTGGTATGTAGTGAGAAACACGAGGGGCGTCACCGGATTTGTCGGGCCGGGCAGCAAACCTGTTCCGCTCACAGAGACGGAGATGAAGTCGCTCGGTATCCAGGGCAAGAGCATCACGGTCGACTACGAGGTGGGAGACAGGGTTTCCGTGATCGCGGGAATCTGGAAGAACACCGTCGGAGTTGTCCAGAGATGGATTACAACAAGCAGTCCGCCACGATCAACGTGGATGTCTTCGGGCGCGAGACGCCTGTTGAGATCGGATTTGCGGAAATCCGCAGATTTTCGTGAGTACCCGGCCGACGGCCGGATATCCGCGTAATGCGGGCGGTACCTGACAGGCGCCGCGATTGTGGAAAACCCTTCAGAGGAATCCCCGTCTTCAGAGCCTGGTCCGGGCAGGAAGAGGGAATCTTTTTCAGGGCGCCGCTCTGCAGGGCGGCAGACAGATATAGTTTCGTGGGAGCAGCAGCCATGCTGCGTATACCACAAAGGAGGAAAAATGGCTAAGAAAGTTACTGGTTACATCAAATTGCAGATTCCTGCCGGCAAGGCAACACCCGCTCCCCCGGTAGGCCCCGCACTTGGTCAGCACGGTGTCAACATCGTTCAGTTTACCAAGGAGTTCAATGCAAGGACAGCTGACAAGGGCGACCTGATCATTCCCGTCGTCATCACTGTCTATGCTGACAGAACCTTCAGCTTCATCACGAAGACTCCCCCGGCAGCAGTCCTGATCAAAAAGGCTGCAGGCCTTCAGAAGGCCTCCGGTGTCCCGAACAAGGAGAAGGTCGGTAAGATCACAAAGGATCAGGTCAAGGAAATCGCTGAGACAAAGATGCCTGATCTCAACGCTGCAAGCCTTGAGGCTGCCATGAGCATGATCGCCGGCACTGCCAGAAGTATGGGAATCGTTGTAGTAGATTGAGTTATCGCCGATAGGAGGAAACACAAATGAAGCATGGAAAGAAGTATGTTGAAGCGGCGAAGCTCGTCGACCGCGCTGCTGTTTATGAGCCGGCTGAAGCTATCGCTCTTGTAAAGAAGACCGCAACTGCAAAATTTGATGAGACTATTGAGATCAATATCCGCACAAGCTGCGACGGACGTCACGCTGACCAGCAGGTCCGCGGCGCTGTTGTCCTTCCCGCCGGCACCGGCAAGAAGGTCCGCGTTCTCGTTTTCGCAAAGGGCGCGAAGCTGGACGAAGCACAGGCAGCAGGCGCTGATTACGTCGGCGGCCAGGAGCTCCTTCCCCGCATCCAGAACGAAGGCTGGCTTGATTTCGACGTAGTCGTTGCTACCCCTGATATGATGAGCGTTGTCGGCCGTCTCGGTCGTATCCTCGGACCTAAAGGCCTTATGCCGAACCCCAAGGCCGGTACCGTCACGATGGACGTCACCAAGGCAATCAACGATATCAAAGCCGGTAAGATTGAGTACAGACTGGACAAGTCCAATATCATCCACTGCCCGATCGGCAAGTCTTCCTTCACAGAGGACCAGCTGCTGACCAACTACACCGCTCTGATCGACGCAGTCGTCAAGGCGAGACCCGCAGCTGTCAAGGGCCAGTACATCAAGAGCATCTCTCTTGCGACTACTATGGGCCCCGGCGTCAAGGTTGTCTGCAACAGATATTGATAGACCGACAATCTTTCAAAAATCAAAAATCTTTTGAGGAGTCGAAGATCTTTGAGAAATCAAATTTTTTGAGAAATCGGGGATCATTGAGGAATCAGATTTTTTGAGGGATCAGATTTTTTGAGAAATCAAAAATCTTTGAGAAATCGAAGCTCTTTGAGAAATCGAAGCTCTTTGAGAAATCAAAAAGTCCTGAAAGATTTAAAATTTCGAGAAATCGGTGATTTAAAACTGTCTTCTCACGGATGCGCGTCTTCTGTGAGAAGACAGAACTTTTTATTTCTGATACTCTGAAAGAATACCTGAAGAATGCTTTGGAAATAGAATCCGGATATATCTTAAAAAATATTTCGGATACATCTTGACAGGTATCTCTTTAAGTTTTAAAATTACATACTGTTCAGCAGGGCGGCAGATCAATCATGTCCCCGGCTGTAAAGTATATCACCCACCGAAGACAGCGGGTGCCGTGGAATCCGGATTCTGACGGATTCAAGGCGTAAAGGTTTCCTGCCCGCCGAGGATGAGTAATTTCGTGAATAGCACATTTCCGGGCGAAAGCTGCGGATGATGATAGATATTCCGAACTCTCTGTCTTCGCGGCAGAGAGTTTTTCTTTTTACTCTCCGTCGGAAAAATGCGGCGAATCAGGTGAACGCCGCAAAGAAATCTACAAGGAGGTAAGATAATGGCAAAAGTTGAATTGAAGCAGCCTATCGTTCAGGAAATTTCCGAGAAGATCGATGGCGCCCAGTCTCTGGTCCTTGTTGACCACAGAGGCCTGACAGTTCAGCAGGACACGGAACTCCGTAAGCAGCTCCGCGAGGCCGGCGTATTCTACAAAGTTTACAAAAACACGATGATGAATTTCGCGTTTAAGGGAACAGCGTTTGAAGGTCTCTCCGATCTGCTCAATGGTCCCAGTGCCATCGCAGTTTCCAAGGAAGACGCGACAGCACCCGCAAGGATCATCTTCGAGTTCGCCAAGACTGCTAAGAACCTGGAGGTCAAGGGCGGTGTTGTAGAGGATAAAGTCCTCGACCTCAAGCAGCTCGAGGAAGTGGCCCAGATCCCTTCCAGAGAAGTCCTGCTCGGAAGACTGTTCGGCAGCATGCAGTCCCCTATCGCAAACTTCGCACGCGTCATCAAGCAGATCGCGGAGAAGGACGGCGAGGGAGAAGCTGCTCCCGCAGAGGCTGCAGCAGCGGAATGATCCACGGTTTTTTCCGCGGAACAGACTGCGAGAGAGCAGCATGAATGAATGCCGGTATCCGTCCCCCATGCGGTGACAGATGAGGCAGTGTTTTTTAAGATTTGATTATGTGATTTGATTATAAGGAGGTCATACAATGGCTAAACTTACAACTGCTGAATTTATCGAAGCGATCAAAGAGCTGTCCGTTCTTGAGCTGAACGAGCTCGTAAAGGCCTGCGAAGAGGCATTCGGTGTCTCCGCAGCAGCCGGTGCTGTTATGGTTGCAGGTCCTGCAGCTGCAGCTGAGGAAGAGAAGACTGAGTTCGACGTCGAGCTGACTGACTTCGGCGCACAGAAGATCAAGGTTATCAAGGTTGTCCGTGAGATCACCGGCCTTGGACTGAAGGAAGCTAAGGCTCTCGTTGAGGGTGCTCCCAAGAACATCAAAGAAGGCGTCTCCAAGGAAGAGGCTGAGGCAATCAAGGCTAAGGTCGAGGAGCAGGGTGCAAAGGTTACTCTCAAGTAATTCAGCCTGAACTAACATTTTTTATTAACAACTGTGCGGTCGGCCTGCTGATGGCCGGCCGCATTTCTTTACCCCTGCGGGGGATGAACGCGGACGAGGGAGACAGGGGACGGTTCTTTGTCTCCTCTCCGGAGGAGACAAAGAACCGTCCCCTCAGAGTGTCCGACAATAAAAATATAAAGATTTCCCTGAAGGCTCAGGCACATTTTTCA
>Ga0256407_10013373_pt1 | contig 10979 bp, 4 predicted proteins | sample RumenRJG_04DNA_FD_193489 | JGI IMG/M metagenome (GOLD analysis project Ga0256407, IMG submission 193489) | Bovine rumen microbial communities from Lethbridge, Alberta, Canada - RJG_04 | ecosystem: Host-associated > Mammals > Digestive system > Stomach > Rumen | place: Canada: Alberta | collected... | reverse complement strand
GATAATTCTGGTTCATCATGATCAGGTAAAGGTCTTTCTTCATTTTTTTCTTCAACTAATTGTTCAACTAATTCTTCAGCTTGTTTTGGTGGTAATTCTTCTTCTAAAATTTCTTTTAATTCTTCTTCTTGTTTACTAGATAATTCTTCTTCATTTAACAATTGTTCAACTCTTTCTTCCTGTTTAGGTGTTAATTCCTCAGCAATTTCTTCAATATCTTCTTGAACAGGAGTTACTTCATCTTCTTGAATACCTTTTTCAGGTTCAGGAATATTTTCACTAATAGGTTCAAATGTTTCAGGATTTTGTAATTCTTCAACAAGATTTTCAGTTAATTCTTCAACAATATCATCTAATTTTTCATGAGCTTCTTCAGGGATTTCATCTTTTTTATTATGATAAACCCATATTTCATAAATATAAGCTTCATCAGTTTCTCTTTTATGGAATTCAACATTGTCTTTTACTAAGGATTTTATGAATTTAGCTACTACTTTTTGTTGTGGAGTAGGATCAAGTGATTTTACTTTGTTTCTTAAGGAAAGAGAACAGGTTTGGACTATGAGTAATAAACATATAAATAAACTATTGATTTTGCTATTCATTGGTTTTAATAAATTAATTATTTGTTAATTTTGGTCGTTTTATATTTTTTTTTTGGATGTTTTTTTTTTAATTTTTTTTGTATTAATGATAATGTTTTTTTGAAAAAGAATTTTTGACCGAGTAAAAAAGGATTTTATGGATTTTTTTAGAGTTCATTCATTTATTTTGGTTTATTAAGTATTTTTTAAAAGGCTTTTATGCTTTAAATATTAATTATAATTAAGTTTTCTGATATATAATGTTTATATTATAATTTTGAGTTTGTAAGGATTAAATATAATATCTATCAATAAAAAAATTAACTTCATATTTTTAATATTTTTTAATATTTTTTAATTTAATAATTCATGTTTCCAATAGATTAAAAATATGTAAATAATTGTAATAGAAATAACTTATTTTCTTTTAGTTTTTGTTTTTTATAATATGTTTTTATTTATTTATATATTATAAATATTATATGATCAGAATAGATATATAGATACCCCGAAATTCTTTTTTAATTAATATAAATCTTTAAAATATAATTAAAAAATTATTGTTCTGAATAATCTTTCACAATTTTTTATTTAATTTAGAATACAATTGTGTAATAATAAAAAAAATATTGAATATTACATCAATTAAAAATAAATTATAAATTCTAATATATATTTAATAAAATAAAAAAATATATAAATATATATAACATATAAATTCAAAATAATTATAAATTATTGATTAAATTAAAACCCATATTTTTCATTTAATTCATTAATATTTCTTAAAAGATAATTTTTCTTTTTCAAACATATATCACTATGAAATTGAATTGCCTTTAATTCATTAAATACTTCAATAATCTTATTTTGACCATATTTAAGTTGCTTTTTTAAATTAAGAAATTGATTTTTTCTATAATTATCAATTTCATTTTTTTCTGTAAGAATATTTTTTAATATCAAAAAAATAAGATTTTTTTTATAATTTTTTCTATTTTTTAAATGTGTATCAGAATAAGGTGAAATAAATTCATTTTTATATTTTTTATTTTTATTAAGTGGAGTTTTGCATATTGTTTTTGGTGATAATAAATTTTTATTTTTATATGTATCATTAATTAATTTAAAATCTATAATTTTATTAAAATTTTTAATTGATTCTATCTTAGTTTTAAATTTGTCTTTTGGTATTTCAGTTCTTGAATAATATAAATCAAAATCTGGTTTTATATTTCTTCCTTTTTGACTTAAATTATTATCAAAATTAATTGAAGGTGGTCTTTCTTTAATAAGTTTTTTTATTTTATAATTATTTTTTAATTTATTTGAAGAAATTTGACTATAATTTGTTTTAATAATTTCATTTTTTTCATTTATTAGATTTTTAATATTTGATTTTATTGAATTTTCCGTTAATAAATTTTTATTTTTCATTAAATTTTCTTTTTTATTTATATTATACTTTTTATCAAATTTAATTCTTATTATTTTTTTTATTCCAAGCTTTTCATTATTGAAATGATATAATTTATTGTTTGAATAATTTTCATTGTTTTTTTTTGGACTATCAAATAAATAACTATGAATTTTATTTTCCATTTAAGATTAATTTGAATTATTTAAATATTTTAATAATTAATATATTTTGCTATATTAAATGTATAATATATATAAAAAAAATTTAATTATTTTTTATATTTGACATTTTTAATATTTGAATTTGGTGTTGATTTTCTATTTTGAATTGGAGTAATACATCTATTAATATTTTTTGAATTTGATCTTTGATTTTTATTATTATTTCCATTATTACTTCCATTAATACTAATTTTTCCATTATGACCTTTCTTTTTTTTCTTTTTTTTAGGTTTTTCAATAAATGGAATTTCATTTTGGAAATTCTCATTTTCATTTTGATTATTATTTGATAATTTATTTCCTGATTTAGAGCGAATTCTTCCAATAATAGTATCATTTTTTGTATTAACAGTATGAAAAACTTGATTTTGATTATTATAATTATTTTGAAAATTTTTTTGAATATTTAATTCTTTTTCTAATATATTTAATCTTTGTTCAAGTGTTTTATATATTTCTAATGTGCCTTGACTATCACAATTATTATGACATTTTTTATCAATATTATTTAATTCTAGATTTTGATTTTTATTATTTGAAAAATTTTCATAATTATTTTCAAATACATTTTCAGGTCCTTTTGGCATAAAATTACTTCCAGAAGTATTATAAGAATCATTTACTATATTATTACTTATATTATTTCTATCAAAATTATTATTTATAACTTCAACTTCATTAATTTCATTAAATAATTTATTATTATTTGATTCTAATAATTTATGATATTTAATTTTTAAATTTGAATTTTCTTTCAAAATATCATAAATAAAATTTTCTATTTGAATTAATTTTTGTTGAAATTCTTCAATAGAAATCAAAATATTATTTTGTTTTTCAATATTAAATTCTAAAGAAGATAAAGCATTATTTGTTATATTATGAAAAAATAAATAAGTTAAATGAATATAAGAATTATAATCTCTAATTTGAAATTTTAATTTATTAATTTCTTCATTATATTTTGATTTAGTTATTTCAATTGATGAATCATATTCTCCTAATTTTTTTTTTAAATCCATTAATTGATGTGTTAAATCTTCTGATACTTCTTTATTTTCATTTTCTTCAATATTTTTTTTTAGAAATTCATTTTCTTTTTTAAGTTTATTAATTTGTTCTTGGAAATTTTTAATTTGAGTATCTTTATAATTCGATAAATCATTATCAAAATTTGTAAATGTAGTTAAATTATTCATTTCTTGAACAATATTTTCTTTTTTCATTGATATATTATTTGAATAATTTTTATTATTTGATGATGAAATATTTGATATTGTTAAATTATTTACAAAAGAATTACTTTTAGTTTTAGTTTGAAAATTTGTATTAATTGTACTATTTGTATCTTTAAAACTTGAAATATTTTGACTAATATTATTAATTTTATCAGTTATTTTTTCTTTTTTCTTTGGATTATTATCAGAAAGCCTTAAATCATTTTCACTAATATTAGATTTATTAATAATACTATATTCCTTATTATCTTTTGTATATTTATTCTTTGAAAAATTATTTAATTCTAATATAAATATTAAAAATAAATTTACGTTTTTGATGCTCTTTTATAACGTCATCAATCCAAGAACTATTTTTTTCCATTTAAATTAATATTATATTTAAAAAAATAATAATAAAAACATTATTAAAAATATTAAAAAATAACCAAAAAAAAGACTAAAAAAAATGAATAAAAAATATTATTTAGTTTTTGAAGTAGTATCACTATTATTAGCAGAACCAACAGAATTTGCAGTTGAATAATTTATATCATTTCCTCCATTTAAAATCCCAAAGCCTTTAAACATTTTTTGATCATCTCTTGGTAATAATTTTAAACATTCAGTTAAATACAATTCATCACTTTTATAAAAACTTTTAAAAAATTCCATTAAAAAATCTTTAAGAATAAAATTAAAATCAATATCTTTTAAATAAATTAAATCATCTTCAGTAGTATCATCATCATCATTTTCAATATCATTATAATCAAAACCTAACATTTCAGTTAAATAAATTTCAGAACCTTGTTCAATATTATTTAAACCACCACTTTTACCTTGATTATTTAAAAAAGGTAATTTTGAAGAAAAATCTCTTGGTTCATCTTGAATGTCTTTAAATTCATCTTCTCCAATATCCATTTTATCATTATTTTCATCATTATTTGATTTAGATTTTTTATCATCTTCATCATTTTTATCATTATAATAATCATCATTTGATTCATTTTCATTATAATCTAAATCATCATAATTTGTTTTTTCTTTTTTTATTTTTTCTTGCATTATTTCATTATTTAAACATCGAATTAATACTGATAATATTTTACAAGGGGCATTTACCTCTACACTTGCTGTACTATGTGATGGATTATATCCTATTACCATTAAACTTTCTACTATTGAATTTTTCATTGAGTATAAATTACTTAAAGCTTTAATTGATATATTTTTAAAATATTTACCTCGAAATAAAGGTTGATGAAGTAACCATTTATCAATTAAAACTTTTAAACCTACTCTATTTTCTACTTGGATTTGAATTAAGAAATTTAAAGTATCTATTGGGAATTTTACTAAAAATCTACTGTAAACTAATATTAAACTTTGTACTATTGATGGCATTTTTGCTTTGTATATTCTCTTTACTATACTTTCTAATAAATCTGGTATTATTTTATCTTCTAAATGATAGAAAAATTGACTTATTACATTACCTAAAAATAATATTGAACTTTCTAATAATGTTGGATCGAAATATTTTTTAATTACTTTTAATATTAAATCCTTTTGTTTTTGTTTTATTATAATATCTTTACATAATGATATATAAAATCTTAATAAAGAGGAACCTCTTTGTAAAATTGTTACATCTGTTGTTTTTATTAATATATCACAAAGTGCTTTTACAATAAGAGAAATCCAAACTAAATTATGAGAATCATTTTTTTCATTACAATATTTAATTAACATTGTAATAATATCAATTAAATTAGGTAACATTTCACTAGAAGTTTTAATATCTGGATTTGAATGTTCTGTCATTACTGTTTTTTTCACTTCTTCAAAATGAGAATCAATATTACCTAAATTATTTTTATAATAATCTTCAAAAACTTTTATTGCAATTGGAATAAATTTATCTAATAAAGCCTTTGCTGATGATTCCTCCTCACACCATATTTTAATTAAATCTAACATTTTAGAACCTAAATAAGAATCATTAAAATTATCTGCATAAATTTGTAAAACTCTATTTAAATGCTTTAATGGAACATATAAACTTTTTTCCTTATTTAATTTAGTTAAATATAATAAATTTTCAACAGGAATAAAAATTGTTTCTTCATTAACTTTATCTAATAAATCAATTAATTTGTCATAATCTTTAATAATTATATCACTTTCAATCATTTTTTTTGAAGCAATTAATCTTTGACAAATTATACTAATACATTGAGCACATACTAATTGAACTGATAAATCACTTAATTCATTACACATTGTTGTACTTACTGATTCAAAAATTTTTGTTAAGAAATCTAAATCATTTCTGACTAAACTTAATAATTTACTCAAAGTCCAAACTGCTCTTCCTACTAAAATACTATTTTCTTTCCCTGGATTTAAAATAATACAAATTAAATAATTTAATAATTCATCAATTTCATTTTTTGATATTAAATCTTTTTCTTTCAAACGAAGTAAATCATCAGATATTGTTCCTAAAATTAATAAATTACTCTCTTGTCTTGTTTGTAAATATAATTTATCAGTATTTAATTTTTCTAAATAAGGAGTCATTAAATTATAATCATCTAATTTAATAACTTCTTTATAATTATCTAAATTAATTCCATTAGTTACTTCATCAATTAATAAATGAACAAAATTAATCAAAGCATCATCTTCAATTTCTTTAGAAATTTCCCTAATTAAACCTAAAGTTTTACTTCTAACACTATTAATATTTTCTTCATCATATTCTTCACTAATATACAAATTAGGATTATTTTTCCATAATAAAATACTATTATAAGGCATTAATAAATAACCTTTAATACAAAGTAAAAAAGTAAACAAAACAGGTCTCAATGCATTAATAACTGAATTTCTCTTTAATAAATCAATAGTAAAATCAATTAATTCAATAATTAAACCTTCCATTCCATTTATTTCTTCATCATCATCACTTTCATATCCATGTTCATAAATATGGTTTTCTTCTTCCATTGTAATTTCTTCTTCTTCAGTATATTCAATTTCTTTATTAAAAACTATATTATTTCCATAAAGGGATAATTCTAAAACTATTAAACGCCATGTTGGTTCAATTAAAATATTAAAAAATTTACTTGAATAAATTGGCATATCTCTTATCATTATATCTAATATTCGAATTGTCCATTTTTTTATATCTAGTAACATTTTTGGATTACTTATTAAAATTGATGTGAATAAACTTATTGAATTATCCATTAAAGAATTTGAATCTAAAGCTTTTGATAATAAATCAAAATCATTTCCATCAGCAAAGGATAATTTATTTAATAAAAGAGAAATTATAATTAAACATTTTTCTCTATTTTTTTGATTATTTTTTGATATTTTAAATATGTTTATTATTACTGGTAATACATTCCCTGTTATAATTGAACATGAATCATCACATTCTTTTAAAACATTTATAAATATTCGTAATATTGTATCTATTTCATTATCATTTATTATTCCTTCTTTATTTTCATTTAGTTTATTTAATAATATTTTTATAAAACTTTCATAACAATTTGGAAATTCTTTTCCTGCGATAAATCCTAACGTTTTTGATATGAAATTTTTTATAAAATAATCTTCATTTGAAATATTTGTTAAAATATAAGAAACGATTTCTAATTTTTCTTCATTTGTTATTATTTTTGTATAATTTTTCTTTAGAAAAATTAAAAATGATATTGCACTTAATTTCTTTTTATTATTATTTTTTTCTTTTTCTGAGTCAAAAACTAATTTAAGTAAAAATTTATAAAAATTAATTTTATTTTCTTCTTGACTTAATATTTTATAACCATTTGATAATTTAATTGGATTATCTAGCATTGATTGTATTATATTTGATATTTCTTCATAAGAAATATTTAATCTTTTATTAAAAGAATTATTTTGTTCAATTGAATTTTTTGTTTCTTCATTAATATACATATTCAATTTATGAGACATTTTTAAATATTTAATTATTTTTAATTATTATAATTTAAATTTTAAAAATTTTTTTGTAAAAAAATGATTTTAATAATTATAATATTATATATTAATTTTTTTATTTTATTTCCTTTTCATTAACCTACATTTAAAGTATAAGTTACCATAACTAAATCAGTAAGCAAATTATCAAGACAATTTTCTTTTTTATTAAAATCAATTATTCTAACAACGGCATTTTTAACTAAAGGTAAATTAATTTCATTCATAATTAAAGGATGATTATTTAAAATTTTTTCAAAAAATTCTTTGCAAGTTTTATTAAAAATTTCTTTATCAAATTTCAAAGGAAGTAAATTTATAAATTTACTTGATAAATTAATATCATCATTATTATTTTCACCTTGATAATAAATATATCTTCCCAAAGCATTAATACAAGTATCATAAGTATTTTCATTACCATCATTTCTAGGTCTTTCAAAAGTTTTATTAATAAATAATAAAATATTATTTTTATATCTTTCCTTAAAAAGATTTTTATCCATTCTCTTACAAATTATTCCATAACCATAAATAATATTTTGTAAACAATCTTCATTTATTTGTGACTTATCTGATAATTGTAAAAAAGTATCATAAAAAGAATTAAAAGTATTTATATCACTATATTCCATTAAATCACAAAAAAAACAAATAGAAGTTAAAATATATTGTTCAAATGGAATTTTCTTATTTTTACTTTCATAATTTTTAATTCCTTCTTTCCAAGATATAAGGAAAAAATCTCCTAAATTACTTTTAACTAATTCAGTAATTTCTTCTCCAAAAATTTTAAATAAAATTCCAGATAATTCCATAACTCTTCTATTAATTTCAACTAATTTATTAATATCAGCTTTTTGATCATCAGCATCATTTTCATCATAAAAACCATCTTCATCATTAGTTAAAGATAAAATCTCTTTTGTTTTTTCTTCAGTTAATTTAACAACATTTCCTAATATAACATAAATTTTATTAACAAAATCATTTGGAAAATATTTTTTATCTTCAATTAAAGAACAAAAATCACTAAATCTTTTTAAATAACTTTTAATTTCTCTAAAATATTTTGATTTAATATTAAATTCAAATACTCCAATTATATCTTTTTCTACATATGATAAAATTTTCCCTTTTTGTTCATCATTATCACATGAATCCATACAAGAAAAAATACTTTTAATTGCAATTTTTCTTAATTTTCTACTATAAGAAAATTTAAGTAAAGTCTTAGTTAAATTTAAAAATCTTTCAGTAAAAGGAAAAAAACTTTTTCTTAAATTTAAACAAATTTCATTTAAAATTTCACAAGCTGTGATTTTATTTTGTAAAACAAAAGTATTTAAAGACAATTTTTTATTATTAGTACCAAAATTAACAACAATAGAACCAACTTTATTATTTCCTTCATTATCATCTGGAATATATTCTTCAACATCAGCATCTTCAATTTTTAATCCAATATCATTTTTAATATATTTTTCTAAATAAGGAAATAAAAATTCTAAAATTGGAACAAATTCATCACCCATTGCTAAACTAATATGAATAAAAGAATTTAAAATTGCGTTTAATTGAGGATCATCTTCTTGTAAATTATTTAAATATTTAGAGAAAGTTTCTGACATTTCTTTTAAGTCATTCATATATTTTTCATTATCATCACTTATTGATGAAAATAAATATGATATTGTTTCTATACAATGACTTTTTAATTCTTTTTGAGATTCATTTTCTGCATTTAAATTATAAAATAATTTCTTTAATCCTGGCATTATTTTTTCATAATATGGTTCAAATTCTTTTTCTAAAATATTTGCTAGTAAACTTATACAATCTAAACTATTTTGTTGTAATGGAGGATAATTTAATGATAAACTTTGTTCAAATAATCCAGAAAGTAATTTAATTAAATCATTTGAATATGGTTTTAAAATTTCTATATTTTCCTTTTGTTCATTTCCTGTTAATAAACCTCTTAAAAATTCTACTAAAACTGAACAAGCTTGTGATTTTACTTTTAAAGATTTTTCATTATTACTTAATAAAATTGCTAATCCTGGTAAAATATTATTTGAAAATTTTCTTTGTAATTCTGGGGAAGTTTCTCTTAATAAATTTTCAAAAAAAATCAAAGATGAATATTTAACTCTTGGATTTTGATTAATTAAAGCTTTTGATATAAAATTTAATAATTCTGTTAAATTCTCTTTAAAAACTTCTTTACATCCTTCACTTATTGATGCTAATATCATAAATGCACTATGTATTTCTATCCAATTTTCACTTAATAAATAATTTTTTATATATTTATTTATTATATCCATAAAGTATTTTCCTCCTAAATTTATACTTAATCTTTCAAAACCATTTTTTACATTGTAAAACATATCTTCTAAATCATTTTCATCTTCTTTTAATAATTTTTCCCATTTATTTATATCATTTTCATTATCAATTTCTTTTATTAATTCAAACATTTCTGGAATAAATAAATTTGTAAAGTTATTTGATTTTCTTATTTTAGATGGCATACTTTGACTTAATGAATATATTAATTCAAGAGATGATGATCTTGTATTATTTGATAATTTTTTTTCTTTTGATATTTTAACTATTAATTCTATTAAAATATCAATTTTTGATTTCCAAAATTTTGGATAAAAATCAGTTAAATTATTTAAAGATTCTAATATTTCTTTATCTGAAAATTCATCATTTCCTAAAATACTTAAAACACAATTTAATAAATTTTCAATTAAATCAGAAAATTCTTCAATTAATTTATCATCTTTTAAATTTTTTAAAAATCCACAAAAAGATTTTAAAGAAGAAACCTTAACTTGAATATCATTATCATTTAATCCTTTATTAAACATATTTTTAAAATCATTAAGATTATTTTTAACTAAATCACTTTTAAAAAATAATAAATCACTTAAAAATTCAATAATATAAATAGAAAATTTTCTAGCAAGAGGTTCACTACTATTAAACCAAGATAAAATTTCAGAAAAAGATTCTTTCATATCACTTAATTGATATAAATGTGCTAAATTATCACCAATTCTTTGTAAAGTTTTCCAATTTTTATTTTGATTAAATGAAATTTGACTTTTAAGAAAATTTTTAATATTTAATATTTGTTCATTTGTTAAATTTGCTTTTATGTCTTTATTATCAAAATATACTTTTTTCATCATTAAACATGATAATTGAGAAATACTTTGGTCTTCTGATGAAATTCCAGCTTGAAAAATTGGGAATGATTGTTCAATTTTTAATTGTTTTATTTGTTCTAAATCTTTTTCTGCTTGTTGTCTTATTTCTTTATTTGGACTTTTTAAATTTTGAAAAAATTGAATATACTTTGATGAATCCATATGAACAAATATATATACATTTAAATAAATTAATTATTTATATTTTTAAAAGATAAAAAATATTATTTTTTAAAAAATTATAATGAATAGTATTATATTTAAAACCTTGTATGGGGATTGGG
>Ga0256407_10013365_pt1 | contig 10981 bp, 3 predicted proteins | sample RumenRJG_04DNA_FD_193489 | JGI IMG/M metagenome (GOLD analysis project Ga0256407, IMG submission 193489) | Bovine rumen microbial communities from Lethbridge, Alberta, Canada - RJG_04 | ecosystem: Host-associated > Mammals > Digestive system > Stomach > Rumen | place: Canada: Alberta | collected... | reverse complement strand
AATCCCCAATCCCCATATATTTTTTTCAAATTGAAAAATGACAATATTTAAAATTTATTTTACAAAAAATAATGTTTTAATAATTAAAAAATTAAAATTTATAAAAATAATTAAACTATATTAAATTTAAACATTTTAATTTTTCAATTTAAAAAAATTTTCTATCAAACTTTTTTAATTATATAATTTAATATTTAAAGACATAATAATCAATATAATTATGCTATTAAACACCTTGATTAAATATCCACAAGGATAAAATATATATATATCATCATAAAATGAAAAATTATCTTTCCATCAAATTTAAATAAAGAAATTTTCATTGCTTTTTATTATATTTATACAAATTATATATAAAATACATATAATTTATATAATAATATATAAAAAACCAAATAGAAAAAATATAAAATGAAAAAATAAATAAATAAAAAATAATTAAAATTCATCAGCCCAATTTTTATCATAATCATGTGGAATATGTTCTTTTTTTCCTTTTTTAATAGTAGAACTATTAAAAATTGTTTCATGATTAACAATATTTTCATAAGAAGAATTAATATCTAAATATTTACTGGTATCATTAGTTTCTGGTTTAAAAGGAGGATCATAATTAAAATCATTTAATTTATGAAAATCAAACCCTTTAAAAAAATGCATTTGTTTCAAATTTCTAATATTACAAATTCTCTTATTTACTTTTTTAGTAAGTAAATTTTCAATAAATTGATTAACATATTTAAATTTAATATCATTATTAGGAAAATTAAAATCTTTATGTAAAACATCTTTATAAATTTCAATAACTTCATGAGCATCATTACCAAAGGGAAATTCATCATAAAAAATTTCAAACATACAAATTCCAACAGACCAAAAATCACAAGATAAAGAATAACCTTTTCCTTGTAAAATTTCAGGAGCTATAAAATGAGGAGTTCCGACAATTGTATTTGTATAATTTGTTAACAATTTTGCAGTACCAAAATCTATCATTTTTAAATAACCATTTGAATCTATCATTAAATTTTGAGGTTTTATATCTCTATGAGCTATTTTTTTCTTTTGTAAATATTCTAAAATAATTAATAAAGTTCCTATGTAAAATTGAGTTTCGTAAATATTATTTATTGATTTTCTATTGTTTAAATAGTCTCTTAAACTTTTTCCATTTATATATTCTATTAATAAAAAACAAAATAAATTATTTTTCATACTTTTTACCATTTTTATTATAAATGGATGATCTAATTGTAACATTATTCTTCTTTCTGATACAAAATATTTTGCTAAATTTTTTTGCTTTTCTACACTTTTTCTTGAAATTGCCTTTATTGCATATATATTTTTATTATTATGAACTAAAGAAACAGAACCAAATTTTCCTTTTCCTAAAAATTTAATATAATTTAAATCAGTTAATTTAATTGAAGTATCTTGTAATGCATATTGTTTTAATAAATAATTTTTTATATTATTATCTGTTAAAAGGAAATCAAATTCCTTTTTTGATAAAACATAACAAGTTACTTTTTTTTCTATTGCAATTACTGTTGCTGTTCTTTTTGCATTTAATTCAAATAAAGAGTTCTCACCAAAATAATTTCCATTTTCTAATTCTCTTATAAAAATACCATTTTTTGTTATTTTAACTCTTCCTTTTATTATTAAATAAAATAAATCTCCAATTTCACCTTCTTCTATTATTTTTTCACCTTCACAATATTCTTTTTTTATTAATTTTTCTGCTATTGGCCCTAAAATATTTTCTGATAAATTTTTAAATATATTTATATTTTTTAATTTATTTAATCTTGTTAATAAATTTAAAGGTTTTTCACCTTTTAAATCAATTTTCAATTTATGAGATAAAGATAAAATATCTGCTTCTAATGTAATTAAATCTGGAAAAACTGTTAAATCTTCTAAAAGAGAATCATTATTATAATCTTTAAAAAATTCAATTCCAATTACTTCTCCTTTAATAGCAAATATTTTATTATTTTTATATACAGAACCATCAACAATAAAAATTAATCTTTTTGAATTTCCTTTAATAATATTATTACTATTTTTCTCTAATATTTTACTATTTGATAAATAATTTTCTAAAGTAAATAAATTAAATAAATCATTTAATAAATTTTCAGGAAATAATACTTTTAATGATTGAGATTTATCAATACAATTTTTAAAAAAATAAAATAATATTGATTGAAGAAATGTATTACCTAAAGCTTCAATTAATTCTTCTTTAGTAATTTGATAACAAAAAGTTTTTTCTATTGCAATAAAATCCATTGAACTTTTAGTATTAGTTAATAGTGAATTTTGACCAAAACAATCATTAACTTTTAATTTCCTAATTTCTTTATCTCCAATTTTACATGAAACAGAACCTTCTTTAATAATATATAAACTATATAAATTTTCATCAATTTCTTCTTCATTTGAAATAATTTTAGTATTCTGTTCAAAAATTTTTAAAATAATTTTTTGTGCAATATTATATTTTGAAATTGAATCAAGTGTTTCAAAAATAGAAATATTATTTAAAAAATCAAATTTATCTTTTAATAACTTTTCATTTATTCTTTTTTGTGTTTCTCTAAAAGCAATTCCATCAATAGAAAATAATTCAACATCATTTAAACATTTAACAGTCTCTTCTCTTTTTTGTTGAGTAATTAAACTTAATTCTCCAAAACAATCCCATTCACTATAATTTGTTTTAATATTATTTTTTTTATCAAAAGCTTCAATTTTTCCTTTTGAAATAACATAAAAAAAATTTCCTTCTTCTCCTTCTTTATAAATAATATCACCTTTATTAAAAGTACAAAAAATAACTTCTTGAACAACTAAATCTAAAACTTCTGGTGTAATATCTCTAAAAACAAAATGATTTGATAATGCTTTTCTTAAATTTTTTTCTTCTTCTTCTGAAATAATGTGATTACTATCATTATCATTTATTTTTTTTTTATATCTAAATGATTCTATCTCACAACTTTTTATACTTATTATTGATAAATTTTTTTCTGTTGATATTTTTTTAATGTTAGTTTGATTTTTTTTTAATTGGAATATTTGATGAAGGGCAAATTCACCACTTTGAAATGTTTGATCTTGACGGAATTTATTTATGTTATTTAATGCCAATGTGGTTTTTTGTTTAAATGATTGTTGAAAAATATTATTTGTTACTAAAAATGATGATTCTTCTTGTTTTTCTATATTATTTTCTAATCGTATTTCTATTATTTTATATACGTCTAATTTTTTATATTTTTTTTTTACTTTTACAACATGTTCCTTCTTGTATTATTCCCATTATTTTTATTTTTAATTTTTCATTTAATAAATTAGAAATTCAAATAAATTGTATAATTTATATTTTTTATGTATGTTTTGTAAAGGAAAATATGAAAAAAATATTTTTTTTATATTAATATATATTAATAGTAAATATATAATTATTTTTGTAAAAAACAATAACAAAATTTTATTTTTATTTTGATTAAATAATTGAAAGTTTAATTTTAAATAATCATATATATTTATGAACCATATTTTTTAAATAATTCATTACTTTTTGTTCTTAAATCCGGTCTCTTAATTAAAATATCATTAACCAAATCTTCTTTTCTATCACAATCTTTATCAGATATAATAATTTCAATTGCTTCATCATATTTTTCCATATTTTTTAACATTTCAATTTTAAATGTAAAATAATCTGGATCAATTATTTCTTTTATATATTCAGTTGCTTTATCAAAATTTTTAAAATCATAATATAATTGAGCTAAATTAAATGGTGTTATATTTAATTTCTTTAAATTACCTTTTACCAAATTTAATATTTCATCAATCTCATCAAACCTATTATTTTCTGCCAAAGTTCTTAATTTTAATATCATAAATTTTTTATCTGATAATTTATAATTTTTATTTTCTTTTTCTGGTATTGCTAAATTATGTTTAGAAAAACAAATTTTATAGCAATCATAAATTGAATTATCAAAAGAACCAGTATCTGTATTTGCAATATATTGTTTTTCAATTAATGTGTGTTTAAATGAAATTGAACTTTCTAATGAATTTATGTAATCTTTATAAAAATAATAATCAAAATTAGTTGATTTTATTGTTTTGATGCATTCTTTTAATTTTTCTATTATTTGAATTCTTTCATGTAAATTTTTAATTTCAAAAAATCTTTCTAAATAAATAAAAAATAATTCTTCTTTTAAATTTTTTTTTTTTAAATAAACTTCTAATAAATCATGATATTTTTCTCTAATTGATTTTAAAAATTCAATAACAACAAGATTTATTTCATCAAATTTTGAAATAATTTCAATAAACTCAGAAGTATTATTTTTATAATTTTTAAATATTTTATCAATTACACTAAAAATAACATTTCTATCTAAAGTATCAACAGCATGTAAAATTGCAGTATCCCAATCTCTTAATTTTATATATTGTGGAATTGTTATTAAAAGACTTTTTTCTTCTTTTAAAAATTTAGAACCAATATTTGGATAACCATATTTAAAAGCTTTTTTTGCTAATTTTATATAAGAAATATTAGGAACATTTTTTATTTGTTTACTTATTTTTTCATATATTTTCATTTGTTCTTCAATTGAATTTATATTGCTTAATTTTTTTATTTGTGCAATTGCAAATTTTTGAAAAATTGTATGTATAGAATAATCTAAATTTAAATATTTACATATATCATATGCTAAAGCAAAGTTATATTGTCTAATTAATTTGTTTATTAAGTCTTTTACTCCCATATTTTTATATTGTGCATATGTAATAAATCTTGGTTTATCAATTAATTTATCACAACAATTTAAATTATTAATTACTCTAATTTCTTTACACATTTCAACAAATAAATTGAAATTAAAATTATGTACATAATTTTTACCATATTGTGCAGCTTTTAAAAGATAAAATTGAATATTTTTATTTTGATGATTTTTATCAAAATATAATAAATTAGAAGCACAAGATAATAAAGTTTTAATACTCTTTTCTAATTTATTTTCAATTTTCCTTATTTCATTTTCACTATCAGGATTTTTTTGAATATCTAATTTATAACAATATAATAATTTTTTAACAGAATGATTAGAAAAAGGATAACAAGTAATAAAAACATCTTTATTAACTTTATGAATAAAAAACAAACTATTATGAGTAATAATTCTCAATCCATCAATTTCAGAACAACAAAACATAAATTCAACATTTTGTAAAGCAAGAGTAGGACTTTTGTCACTAATTTTATAATATAAAGTTTTATTTTTAGAATTAATCAACATAACAAATCTTTTACCACAAATGCAAACAGCATCTTCACCACAAAATAAAAATTGAACATTATCATAATATTCTAAAATAGCTTTTTCTTCATTTTCTTCATAAATATCATTTGATTCATTATTTATTTTAAATTTTGATATTAATCTTGGATATTTATTTAAATTATCATCTAAAGTTGAATGAAAAAAAAAAACTGTACCATCATTTCTATACATTGCAATTTGTGTATTTGAAGGAGAAATTGCTAATGCTGAAATATTACCTAAATCATCATTATTTATTTCTTTATTTGAAATATTTGATTTATCATATGGTATTTTAATATCTTTTTTTATATATTTTATTTCTTCATATATCCCTTTTTCATTTTTTTTAAATTCTTCATTTTCACCTTTTCCAGTTATATGAATAATTCCATTTCCAAATGGATTTGGAAATATTAATTCAATTTTTTTTGAGTTTGTTATTGTTGATGGTATGAAAATAAATTCTTTTATTGGTTTTGTTATTTCAATTATATTTAAAGGAAAAAAAAGATATGGATATGGATTTTTTATATCTTTTGTATAATAAATATTATATAATACAGTTTGAGATATAAAACCTTTTTCAAATAATTTTCCTATAACTATTTTTTCATTTTTAAATTTATCACCTGAAACTTTATCTTCAAATTTCCCATTTTCATAATCAAATTTAATAATTGATCCATCGTCATGAATACCATATAATTTTTCTTCATAATTAAAATCAAAAATAACTAAATTTCTTAATTTTTGAGAATAAGGAATTAATTTACAATGTGAACCATCTTGACACATTACTATTACATTATATTTTATTGGATTTAAATTATCCATTATAAAAATTTTTGGCTTTAAACAAAATGCAATTAAACCACCGTTTTTTGCTATTGAAGTAAAACAATTTTCAAATTCAATTTTTAAATGAGATAAATAGTGAACTTGAGTTAATTCTTCTTTCATAAAATACATTTTATTATCTTCAATTTTATCAAAATTTGTTGCATAATTTTCTATATTTTCAAATTGATCTTCCATTATTTAAATATGATTTTTATTTTTTTATTTTTAGAGTTTTAATTTTTTTTTAAATCAAATTAATCATTGAGATTTATTAATTGAAATATAATTATAGAATATAATTATTATATTTTTATTAGAATTTTTTATAAATTAAATTTTAAAAACTTATAATAATGAATTTTATTTTAAATAATTTTGTATTTTTTTTAATATATTTTTATTTAAATAGTATTAAAACTCAAATTTTTTTTTATTTTCAATATATAATATACATTTTTATTTTAATTAAAATGACTACATATAAATAAAAAAAAAAATGAATAATATCGAATCATTAGATGATATTATAGAAAATAAATTTTCATTTAAATCTTTATATTCAACTTTAAAACTATTTCTTGAAGTTGAATATTGTTATTTAATAGATGCTCCATCATTAAACCCTTCAAAAATTCCAGAAAATTCATATTTAACAATGTCTTCTATTGAAAATTATTTCACATTTCCTAAAATTTTTTTAAAATCTATTTTTAATGCACTTGATATAAATAAAAAGAATAAATTATCACTTGATGATTATGTAAATGGATTTTTAAAAATATTCACTGGAACACTTGAAGAAAGATTAAAATTCATTTTTGATATGTTTAATTTAAACAAAGATAAATTTATATATTATGATGATGTTCATTTAATATTAAATTATACTATAATATATGATAACAAATCTCAATTAGATAAAATGAATTCAATTATAAATTCATTTTTTGGTACAAAAAAATTTATGGATTACAATTTTTTTTTTCAAAAAACATTTCAAAAAAATTATGGTTTATTCATAATAGTATTAGCAATAATATTTGATCATGCTAATTTTAATAATGAATTTACATTTGCATTTGAAGAATCATATCCATATAATAAACATAATACAACATCAACAATAAAAAAACAGAAAGTCCTAAATACAAATGTAACAAATACATTAGTAATAAATTCAAATAATCAAACAATAATAAAATATAATAATCCAAGTTTATATGCAAAAATGGGAACTATAGGAGTAAATAGTTCAAAGGCATATCAACAATCAACAACAGTAAATTCACATATTGAAGTATCAGATTATATAAAAGCAAATTATTCAATTGATTTATATCCTTTATTATTAAATTCAACATTAAATCAAAATAATCAATTAACTCATAATAATAATTATATGAATACAAGTAGTAATAATTTATTTAATTATAATTTAAATTCTATAAATTTCGATATTAAAAGTTCTCAATCAAGAAAAAAATCAGTTGAATCATTTGACTCACAAGAATTTGACGAAGATTTATTTGAATTACAAAAATTTGAAAATGATTATTTAGATTTAAAATCATGTTTATTATTTGAAGAAGCTGCAATGAAAAAATATAGAATCCCAATTGGTTCAGGTGAATTTATATTAAAAAATGGAGTAATATTTTCTAATCAAATTAAATCTCCAACTAAATCTAAATATCCTAATTCACTTTTTCATTTTTCTGCTCATAAAAATTTAAATGATGATAAAACTCCTGGTTTTAGTATGAGTGGAGGGAATTCACCTTTACCTGAAAATTTAATGAATTATAATAGAGGAAATAATTTTACTGATTTAGTTAAAGGAACACAAATTTCACAAAATTTTTTTAATGATATTTTCGAGGAAGATGTTTATATTTTAAATAAAACTAGAGAAAAAATGAAACATTTTTCTCTTTATATGATTAAAAATTATATTCTTGTTTCTATTAAAAAAAATGAAAAAGTTAAAATTAAATATTTTATTCCTTTAAAAAATTGTTATATTGGAAGTAATAATGAAGTTTTAAATATTGATGATAAAAAATATTTTCAACTTATTTTAATTAGTACTATTCAATTTAAAAAAAGGAAATTTCAAATTTTTTTTGAAAAAAGAGGTGAAATAAATAATATTACAAATTTAATTATTAAAGAAACAAAATATGTAGTAATTAATAATGATTATACATTCATTAAAGATATAGGAAGAGGAACATTTAGTCAATTGAAATTAATGAAACATAACAAAACAAATAAATTATACGCAATTAAAAAAATAAATAAAAACGTATCATCAATAGATGAATTTAAAACATTAACTTGGGAAAAAGATATAGTTAAATTTTTAATCAACAACCCAGAATGTAAAAATATAATTAAATTTTATAATATAATTGAAACAGTAGAACATTTATATATAATACAAGAATATATAGAATCAGGAAGTTTATCAAATTTTATTAGAAAAAATAAAATATGTTTACCATCAAAAACAGTAAAAAAAATAGCAGAACAAACAATAAATGGAGTAAAAGAACTACATGATTATGGAATAGTACACAGAGATTTAAAATTAGAAAATATATTAATTGATTATTCAAATGATATTAATAATTTTACAGTAAAATTAATTGATTTTGGACTTTCTGTTGTTTTAACACCAAAACAAAGAACAAATGAAAATTATGGAACTTTTATTTATTCTTCTCCTGAAGTTTTACTTAATTTACCTTATAATCATAAAATTGATTGTTGGAGTTTAGGAATCATTTTTTTTTATTTAGAATATACTTTTCTTCCTTTTAGTATTACTGGAACTGAAAATGAAAATGAACAAGGAATTGCTAATAAAATTGTTACAAATGAATTAAAACTTCCTAAAAAAATTGAAGCTTTAAAAGATGAAGAAGAACAAAATGCAAAAAAAATTATGATTAAAATTATTACTGAATGTTTAAATAAAAATTTAAAAAATAGAATTGATATTTATGGTTTAGTTAAAATAATTAAAGGAGAAATTACTAGTTAATAATAATTTGAGTTTACATTTGATATTATGATATTATATAGAAATGTATTTCTAAATTTACTATTATTGTGAATATTTTTTTTAGTTTTATCAGAGTGATTATATTATATGTTTAATAAGTAATAAATAGGTTAATTATACTATAAGAAAATTAATTTTGAATATTTTTATATTTATTATAATTAAAGAGTTAAAAGAGCTTTAAAATTCAGTATTAAAGTATATTAAAAAACAAAAAATTAAAAACAATAATGACATTATTTTGAGAACAAAAGAATAGCTATAGAAGAAATTATTGTTTTTAAAATAATTATTAAAGTTATATTAGTAATATATTATTAAAAAATTAGTTTTAATTATCATCATAAATACTTTTATCATAACTAAATAAATAATAATTAATTAAAATTTTAATAATTTGATTTATTTAAAAGATAAAATATAAAAAATAGTCTAATAACCTTTATAATTTTTAATTATTTTATATATATTATATTTAGTTATTATATTTAATACATGTTTATTTTAAATATATATAACCTGAATACATGCAACTCTTCTTATATTTATATGGGAACTATTACTATTATTTGGGCTTAAACATTTATTTTGGTTTGATTATATATATCTTTCTATAATTTAAATTATTATGATATACATAATTAGTCTAATTCCTTAATTTCTATTAAATCTTAATATTAGAATTATCTAAAACAATAATTGTTCAATTAAAATATATTTTAATCAATTCAATTTAAATACATTGACATGAAATTTTATTTAAGTTAACATATATTAAAATAAATAAAATATATATAAAAAAAAACAACTTTTCACAAATCATCCTTTTCAAAAGTATTATTATCAATATTCCTTAAATTATTATTCCTTTTCACAACTTTAAAATTATGACTATTATTAATACTCCTATCATCCCCATTCAAAGTAATTTCTTCAGAAATAGTTTTATAAATACTCCCACAAAATTCCCCAGTAACAAAAGCATGTTTTTTCAATTGAAAAATATTCCATCTATCCTTAGGTTCCATAACTAAACATTTATTTAAAAAATCTCTTAAAACATTACTAACATTACTAGGAATTTCTGGAGGATTTTCACTTTTATAAATATGATTTAAAACAGATAAAGGATTTTTAAAATTATTCCAAGGTGGAAATCCTTGTATCATTTCAATAATAGTACAACCTAAAGACCATATATCAGAAAATCTTGTATTTTCTAATTTTTTTATTGTTTCTGGAGCCATCCAATTTGGTGTTCCTTCAAAAAAATTTTTATTATCATTATAATTATCTTTTAAAATTTTAGCTCCTCCAAAATCACTTAATTTACATATACCATCTCTATTTACTAATATATTTGCACATTTTATATCTCTATGTATTATATTGTGACTATGTAAATATTCTATTCCATCTAATATTTGAATTAGGTATTTTCTTATTATGTTTTCGTTAAAATTTTTAAATATGTTTAATAAACTTGATAAGGATCCTCCTATACAATATTCAAATATTATATTTAAGTTATTATCTTCGAGAAATACTCCATAGTATTTTACTATGTTTTTATGGTTTAAATTTGAAAGTAATTCTATTTCTGTTGTTAATTTTTGAGAAACGTCTTTTACTCTTTTTGAAAGTCTTTCTATATTTATTTCTTTTACTGCATAGATTTTACCTGTTTCTTCATTGAAAT
>Ga0256407_10013364_pt1 | contig 10982 bp, 14 predicted proteins | sample RumenRJG_04DNA_FD_193489 | JGI IMG/M metagenome (GOLD analysis project Ga0256407, IMG submission 193489) | Bovine rumen microbial communities from Lethbridge, Alberta, Canada - RJG_04 | ecosystem: Host-associated > Mammals > Digestive system > Stomach > Rumen | place: Canada: Alberta... | reverse complement strand
CTGCGTGCCGGGATTGGCTTCTGTATAAGCCGCCGCACTCTCGAACCGCTGCGCCGATTGCCCATGAAGGGTCGGGATTGCTCGGATAGGTCTTGCCATAATTTTGTCCTTTGTTTTGTTAGCTTTGCAACTTTCGGCTGCAAAGTTACTACTTTTTTTGGATATATGCAAGGATTTTGGTGAAAATCGTTCGGGAAAGTGGATTTTGTCAGAGAAAATGCTATTCTGTGGACTTTAACTGGGCGGAGAGGGAGGCGATGATATTGCCACAAGGGCACGATTACCTCATGTTCAATGCCATCGGTAACATGCAGAGGAAAGGAACACTTCTTGCATAGTCAATGGAATTGTAATTGTCGCGGAAGTGCAAGTTCTCGTAGTACGATTTCTTGCGCCTGAAATAGAGTTTTTCAGACTGGATAGCCCAAGCCACATGATTGAGTTTCTGCGCTAAGAACCATTTCTCCAACAAACGAGAAGTACGTCCGTTACCGTCCGCAAACGGATGGATGCTTACGCAAACGAGATGAATCATACTCGCATAATAGAAAATCTCATCGTAGGACAAGTCTATCTTTACGAGAATGTCAATATCATGCATGAGTTTGGCCATTTCGCCCGCTAAGATACTCGGCTCTGCGCCAGTATAGACTTTTACCCCGCCGCCATACACACCAACAGGCATGTCACGGAAAGCGCCTTTGTATTTGTCTGCAATACCGGAACTGTTGGAAAGAATCTTGTGCGCTTCGAGGAATGAGCCAATATTGATAGCATTTTTTGCGGCAAACTCATAAGCAGCAATCATGTCATCTATCTCTTGCACGTCGCGGCTGATAATTTTCGCCTCTTTGAGTTTCATGTAATCATCTTCGGTCATCGACGAGCCCTCAATAAGGCTGGAGTTACAGGACGAACTGAGCAAGTAGAACTTGAAGTTCTGTGGCGTGAGCGTCTTAGAAGCAAGTTTCTTGACGCGCTTCTCAATCGTAATCGGTTGCTGTGCTTGGTAGTCAGCAAAATACTCGCTATGTATAATCTGTAACTGCTCCATTTTCATGAACCTTTGCAACTTTCGGCTGCAAAGTTACTGCTTTTTTGCGATATATGCAAGGATTTTGGCAAGAATCTGTCGAGAAAGTTGATTTTGTAAGGAAAAGTGCTATTCTGTGGACTTTAATTGCGCAGAAAGGGAGGCGATGATGAAGCCACGGAGAGTGCTATAGAACTTGTCGGATGTTGTGCCGAGGAACTTGGCGTTGGCGCGGACGACGTGTTTGTTAGCGGCTTTGCGGTATTGGATGTAACGGTCTTGCCAATAGGCAAGGCGGTCCGGATCGGACATCTCCGTTTTGCAGAGGCGCACAGCTTCGGAGAATGTGCTGATGGCGCGTTTGCGGCTTTCGGCAAGAGGTCCGGTGTACGGGTTTTGGATAGCATAAGCGTGCGTGCGACCGTTACGGGTGCGCATGACGATGCGTTCGTTACGTGAGAGTTTGCCACTGAAATGGTCAAACGGAAGGGCGGGTTGTACGTGTGCCATGTGTCTAATAATTTGGGGTCAGATTAGCGCGTTCTTAGCACGAAAGCAGCATAATATAATGTATATCTATCGTGTATCTAACGTATATCTATCGTATATATTTCGTGTTTGTATCGAGATATATAGCGGATTACAGGCTGCAAAGGTACAACTTTTTTGCGAGATATGCAAGAAAATTCACAAAGTGAGATATATTTAATTGAAGAATTTTACGTAAAAAAATACACTCAGAATGATTTTTTTTACGGTTTTCCTTGTTCGTCTCAGAAAAAAGTAGTACCTTTGCATCGGGTTTGTTGTAGATTTCCCCCGACTGTGTCGCGTGCTGTCTTTTTTACGTTGTGTAAATCAATACTAAAATAATGATATTATTATGAGAAAAATTCAGATTCTTTTGGTGGCTATGGCTGCCGTGGTAATGAGTAGTTGCGTTCAGTTTAAGACCGAGGCAACCGTAGATGTCACCGTGCTCAAGAACGGTCAGCCGCAGGCTGGGGTAGAGGTCTATAAGGCTGTGGCTCATGGCGATATTGGAGGCTCATATTACAAGGAAAATTACAAAGACGCTCCGGTTAAGACCAACGAAGCCGGCGTAGCTCATTTCGAACTCAAATCGCCGGACGATTTTGCTCCGAGCAGTGTGGGCGCCGATGAGACGATCACGGTTTACTTTGCTGTTTTTGATGCACAAGACGAATGTTTGGCGTTCAAGTCTCTTCAGGTAAAGACAGGTGAGAAAAACAAACCTCTTACCTTGGAACTCAAAGAGCCGAACGAATAATCGATTTATTAACTCTATAAAACAACAAGAATCATGAAAAAGATCTTATTTGCAGTAGTAGCCTGCATGGCTATGTTTGCATTCACGGCGTGTGAATCCACTGTAACCGGTGATCGTATGTATTGCGTTGATGCGGATGCCAACGGTCAGGACGAAGCTGTTCTGAACAACTATGCGCTCTTCGCTTATCCGACCATCGAGAAAAAAATCAACGAGATAGCCAAATCTCCGATTACCGATGGCTCGAAGTATTTTATCGTAAATGGTACCGCCTCGCAATGCGACAAGAAATGCCAAGCCGCAATCAACGCCGCTATGGACGAGATTGAGGCGAAAGAAGGTTACGGTCAGGGCTTCCGCGAGCTGAAGGGTGTGCGTCTCAAACTCATGTACCGCAACACAGACAAAACGCCAAACGTTGATGAAGAAGTTTGGCATCGCGATTTCAAATAAGTAACGGTCAGTATGGTGTGCGCGGGTGTATCCTGTGCATACCTAATTTTTATTGCTATCTTTATGGCTATATTAATTACTAACCATTTAAACAAAACCATTATGAAAAAGATTATTGTTGCATTCATGGCGCTCTGCGCTGTTATGACGGGATTTACATCCTGTGAGAAGAAAGCGGATCCGGCATCACAGCCCATCGCCGGTCACACCTATCGTTATGAAGTTACGGATGGTAGCGTAACCGGCTATGTGCAGCTGACGTTCCACCTCAATTATAAATGTACGTACGAGAGCCTCGTGCCGCCCGCTACGGAGAAAACCGTTCAGTCGCTTCTGGTATGGGAAATGACCGGCAATGATATCTCCGTCAAAGCTGCGCAAAACACCAATATGCCGGGTGTGGAGATTTACCACGGCGTATATAATGCTTCGGCGAAAACCATTGCGCTTACTATAACGGACAAACCCTCTCAGGAGCCGGTGACTCTGAAATTATATCAGTAACATAACATGAAGAAGCTTTATACCATTCTTGCAGCCCTCTGTTGCGGGATAATCCTCAGCGGGTGCAAACAGCGAAGCGTTGCTATAGATTCAACGCTTGGGCGGTGTTGTCAGATTTAATGTCCGCGAACAAACTGTCCTTCGGGCTGATACTCCAGGAAACAACTGTCATCCCGCTGCTCCTCATCCATCGCTTGCTGCTCTTGGGCTATGTATTCGTCGTAGGTCATATGAGTTCCGGATGATCTTATTTTTACTTTTCGCTGAGGATCATGAACAGGACGGCGGCAATGCAGATGACGATGCCGGCGAGGATGTTCACCGTCAGCGGTTCGCCAAAGACCAACGTGCCGATCAAGATAGCCGTTACGGGTTCGAAAGCGCCCAAAACAGACGTTTTAGTCGGACCGATAAGGCGTGTGGAAAGGGCTATCGTCAGCATGGCTATCATAGTCGGGAAAATTGCCAAGCCGATGAGATTCAGCACGTCCGGAGTGGTGTCAATGCCTTGCAGCACCGGCGTTCCGTCAATGAGCAGGTACGCCAGAAAGGCGACGGATCCCACCACCAGACCATAGAACGTGAGCATATGCTCGGAGATATGCTTGATACGCTGCGAGCGGTTGACGATCACCAGATAAACGGCGTAACTCAAAGCAGACATCGCCGCGAGAACAATACCGAGCCAGTGAATCTCTGTTCCGGCGGCGGGCCAGCTGAGCAAGACCACTCCCGCTATCGTAGCGGCTATAGACAGCCATACCTGCCATTTGGGGTAGACATGCAGCCCGACCATGATAAGTGCTACAAAGACAGGATACAGATAAACGAAGGTCGTTGCCAGCCCCGAAGGAATGAACCGGTACGACTCGAAGAGAAAGACACTGCTGGCGGCGAACAGACAGCCGAGGACTACCAGCAGGCGCATTTCCCGTCCGTTGACGCGGAAAGACTCATGCCGGAACGCCATCCAGAGACCTAAGATTACCGCCGAGATGGCATAACGGAAGAACAGGAGCGACAACACCGGCACACCGCCGTCCAAGAGCGGTTTGCCGAACAGCGGATTCAGTCCGTACGAGACACCCGCCGCCACTCCGGCTGCAAAGCCGAGGATTGTTTTCTGCTTCTTAGTCATATCAACGGTTGCGCGATATTGTCAAATTCATCAATGGGAATAGGTCTGAATTCCATTTTGATAAGTCATGCTTATTGAGGGCTGCAAGACAATCTCGGCGTCTCCTTCCAAAGCGACTGCAAAGGTATAACAAAAAATCCGAATATGCAAATTATGCTTGCATAAATTTGCTATTTGCAGGATTTTGCGAACGTACTTTCGAAGGGTCCCTTTAGGGGAGGAGGTCGAAGGTACTACTTTTTTGCGAGATATGCAAGTTTTATTGCGATTTTCTCAAATTAGCCGGTTTGGGCTTACCCCCTGGAGAAAGAAAAAAGAAAAAGAAAAGAACCAAAAGAATAATAAAAAAGAAAGGGTCACAACTTGGTACTTTTCATTTCTTTTTGGTATATTTGGCTTTGACGATTTCGTAGGAGTTGCGGGTAAGGTCTTTGAGCAAGTCCTCTTCGGCGGCGTTGGCATCCACACCTATCCAATATTTGGACGGCAGATTAAACGGTTTGCCGATGCAGTCATAGCGTGCCTTGAGTTCGTCTATCCGCTCCGGCTGGCATTTGAGCGTCACGACGGAGTAATCGGCGCAGTCGAAGAAGGCGAACATATGTCCGCAGACATAGAACACTAACACATCCGCTGCATACCTGAACGCCGTAAACGGCAGTTTCTCCTCTACATCGCTGCCCAGCGAGAGGCAGTAGTCTCTATAATCTTCGATATTCATGGTTAACCGTTATTTGATATCTCTATTATTATATCTCATATAGTTCGATAGGCAGACCGTCCGGATCGGAGAAAAAGAGGAAACGCTTGTTCGTGTACTCGTCCGTGCGGACGGACTCATGCGCGATGCCTTTTTCCGTCAGTTCACACGCTGCAGCTTCTATATCATTCACCTCAAATGCCAAGTGCCGCAAGCCTGCCGCTTCCGGATATGAGGGACGCGGTGGCGGTGAAGGAAAGGAAAACAACTCAATGACATAACTACCATTCAACGACAAATCGGCTTTCCATGACTGTTTCGCCTCACGGTAATGCTCTGCCAATATGGTCATACCAAGCACTTCGGTATAAAAGCGTTTACTCTGCTCGTAGTCGGAACATATGACGGCAATGTGATGCACTTTGTTCAGTTTGGTTTTCATATTGTTGGTTGTTTTATGGTATATTAATATTCATTTTGTCAAAGTGTTCAGGGTAGTTATGGAGAGTTCGCTCATGCCTTCGATGGCATCACTCACATTGAGCAGCAGTTTCGGGTTGCTCACATCCCAATGGAACGTGCCGGAGTCACTGTAACGCGCCGTCTCCGATTGCAGCACATAGACATAGCCGAAAGACCTGCCGTTTTGGATGAGACGGTCGATGCAGAGGACAAGTATCAGTATGTAAAAAACAGTTCTTTTCATTTGTTTATTCTGTTGTTTGTCCCGACTGGCAGTCGGGACAATGGAAGAATTTTTCTTTGTTTGGCAGTCGGGGCCGGATTCAATCCGGCTCAATGGAAGAAAGGGCAATGCTGTTGGGTGGAGCGGAAGAAAGGGAACAGTGGTTGCAAATATCTTCCGCCATTTGGTTCATGGCTACGCAGTCGGCGCGGGTGACATGGCGTTTGTCGGGATCGTACTCCCACGGGCTGAGAATCAGGACACGCCCGGCGGCTACGGCATCGAACAAGCCGTCGGACGGTTTGTAGTAATCGCGGAAGCCGTTTTCCGCGATATAAATGAACGGATGTTCCTCCTTCAGTAGCACCTCCATCACCTGTTTCTCCTGCGGCGAGATGAAGGGCGAGACCATCACCGTGCCCTTGCGGGCAGCCAGCACACAGCCGTTCATGTACTCGCGGAGCGTCTGCGGTTCGCCGTGTTCCGCCGCTTCTACCATCGTACGGCGCACGTGGACGGGCGCGTAGTGCTCTGCTTGCAGCAGGGCGATGTTCCCCACGCCGCTGTACGTGCGCCCGGCGAGCTCTATCCCTTCCTGCACGCGGAAGAAACCCGGCATGAGACGCTTGGTAGCCAGCCGCTGCGGGTTCATGTCGATATAACGGAGCGTGGCAGGCAGCTGCCGCCGCTGCCCCATCGGACGGATGAAGGGCAGCTCGGTGAAGATTGGATGAAGGGCATAATAGGCGGTATCGCCCAACTGCGAGCGGAGTAGCGGCGTTAGTGTCTGGAGAGAGCGGAGCAATTCTCGGTAGTTTTCCCGACTGGCAGTCGGGGCAATAGAAGAATATGCCCGTCCTATCTGTTTAATCCCTTGCCAGAACCCTTGCACGGCACTTCTTATCCCCCGTTTCATTTTTCGGCGCACATACCAGACCGCGTGCAGATGGTCTGGCATGAGGCAATAGTGCAGGATTTGGATTTCGGGGTGCTTGTTTGGCACATTCCAAAGCGCATTGATGAGCATTCGCCCCAACGGTAGAATCTCCACCTTCGCTTTGGAGGCGTCGGCATCGGGGATGACGAGGGTGCCGAGCAAGGGTTCACGCGAGGGGATGGTCAGCGTGATATGGTAGAGTCCGGCACCTTTCCATGCCGTATCCGGCTCCTGCCATTGCCATATGTCATGTTCATTGGTCATGCTCTTTGTTTATTCTGTTTCTTTCCGTAACTGCGCGATGATGAAGCCACGGAGGGTGGAATAGAACTTGTCTTGGGTAGCGGCCTTGCAGTTTGTATAATAATAACGGATTTATCTGGAGGGGGTGATGATTACACGCCAGGAACTGTCTTTTTCGTTCTTCTCTACATAGTTCTTTTCTACCAGTTGGTTGACTAATTTCCGTACGGCGGTCATACTAATGCCCAGTTCCTCCGTCATATCCTCCAGTGTCAATACAGGCTGCGTACGCATCAACCGTAGCAGTTTGGCATAATTCGGCGTACGGAACTCAATCATCTCTCCGTCATACCACCATACGTTTTCCTCTTTGCGGGTCACAAAAAGATAGTCATTGTAAATCTCGTTGGCTACCAATTTATGGAAATATTGCACAAAAGGCTCTATGTTTTCAAGGGAAGCGTGCGCCCCTTGACTTGGGATAACACCCACATTCAAATCTGCCTGATGAAGCGCTTCCAGATATTCCTGTTTCTTGCGGCTTCGCACTACAATCATCGGCAGACCGTGACGCGAGAGAATATAATTGACCAACAGTCGCGCAATACGACCGTTGCCGTCCTCGAAGGGGTGAATGCGAATATAGCGATAGTGGAAGAGTGCCGCCAACTCAACAGGCGACAATCGTCCCAGTTCCTCCTCGGAATTATACCAGTTTATGAGGTCGGTCATCAGGGCAGGCGTTTCCTCCGGCGAGGCGTATTCGAAGCGGTCTCCATAGCGCGTGATCACACTATTCGGGCGTGTCTTGTATTGTCCGGCATGGATGGTGTAACTGGTCTGCATGCCTCCGGGGAGATTGCGATAGACGGTGTAATCTTCGCGCAGAAGTGTCTTGTGCAAAGTGCGGATGAAGTTCTGGGTGAGCGGCATGTCTGGCAGTTTCGCTTCTTCACTCATCATCTTCAAGCCGACATTACTGGCGGTCATTTCCTGCACGTCGCGGACTGTAGCTTCGCCGACAATCTTACCGAACAGCAATAATATCTCGGTCTGACCATAGGTCAGCGTATTGCCCTCAATATGATTGCTGTTGTAGTTGTAGTCAATCGTAAAACGGCGACTGAGCCTCTCGCGGTCTCTGTCAGAAACAGGCTGAATCCCTTGCCATGCTTTGATTGCTTTCTTAAAACTGACTTGCTTCATAATTCAATTTTTGATTAAAAGGTTACAGTAGTGTAACCATTTCGGGTGCAAAGGTACTGCTTTTTTTTGAAATATGCAAGATTTTTCTCAAAATAATCGTTTGAACGTAGTGAAATAAGAAATAAAATCGTTCAAAAATGACAGAAATCTGCGATTTTTGCGGAAGAATTTTCTTAAATTTGCCGATTAAGGCTTACCCCCTGGAGAAAGAAAAAAGAAAAAGAAAAGAACTAAAAGAATAATAAAAAAGAAAAGTAGTAACACCAAGTACGTACAAGTACGTAACACCTTAAATTTATTAAATAAAGGTGGTGGTACTGCGCGTACACGCGTGAAGACGCCGCTAAAGCGGCATGGCGGTCGGTCGGACTAATTTTTTAAGAAGATTTTTTAGGCTGTCCTTCGGTCTTCATCAGGTCGTTCTCGGGACATGGTCCCGTGATGGTCGTGTTCTTGCCACGTGCTGCCATCCGCCTTACCATCACGGGACCATGTCCCGAGGAAAGGCTAACCAAAAGCGACTCACATTGCCGTGAGCCGCTTACTTCGTACATTGTACTTTGTCACTTCCTTGTCCGTGTAATCGTACGGCAAGTTATGAAGCATTTTCTCGTATTCTGTCATAATATCTGTCTTGCTACTATAGCACCGGTTCTTTGCCTGTCATTTCAGTTGGGCGACCAAAGCATCGGAGATGTTATTGCCTATTTGTCGGCATACATCCTGACTCCAACGTTGCGCCATGGCGATACGTTGCGCGGTTTTGTCAAGACCTTTGAGCTTCGCATAGATATACCCGGCATTGAAATTATCTCCTGCTCCCACTGTGCTGACGGTCTCTATCGGCGAAACGGAGAACGTCTCGCAACTTTCGGGCGAATAGACGCGAATCATCCGTGCACCATCCGTCAAGATCAGGGTGGGGCAGAATGGGCGAACGCGTTCATAGATAGCGTCCGCATCGGTCAGATTATAGAGATATTCAAAATCTTCCATCGATCCTCGTACGATATTCGCCAGTCGCATGTTTTCTTCGATATTCGCCATCACATACGGAATATCGGCTATATGGGTCTTGCGGAAATTGATGTCATAATACAACCACGCTCCCACTTCCCGTGCTTCGCAAAGCATCGACCGCACAGCCGGACGGATAGCAGGATTGATGGCAAAAAACGAGCCAAAGAGCACAATATCGGAGGCTTGGATATGTGGTAACTCGCCATCCAAAGCCGCAGAGGCATGGTCCTTGTAGAAGATATACTGCGCATCGTTGTGCTCGTCCAAAAACGCCAGGGTTATATGCGACTTGGTTCCTGCGTGGCGACGGACGAACTCATCCGACACGCCGTTCTCGCGCAGATACTGACAAGTCAGATCGCCGATATGGTCTCCTCCGACTTCCGTCACCATGACGCAAGGCACACCGGCGCGTCCCAACGAAACGATACTGTTAAACGTCGATCCGCCCGGAACGGCCTTCTGCGGCTGGTCATTCTTAAATAGAATATCCAACACCGTCTCTCCGATGCCTATTACCCGTCTATGATTTTTCAAAGCATTGCAAATCTCCGGCTTGTACATGTTATTGTCGTTTTCATTTCTGATTTCGCAGGCAAAGGTACTACAAATAATTGATATATGCAAATAAAAAAGTAAAAAGTGCCCTAAGGAGAGCACTTTTTACAGAACAATTTGAGATGCCGATCGTCGTTATGAGATGGCGATTTGGCGTCCGGTCTTGCCTTCTTCGCGTTTGGTCTTCGGCAGGTCGATGGTCAAGATACCATCTTCAACCTTAGCGCTAATCTTCGCTTCATCCACATTGTCCGGCAAGGTGTACTTTTGTTCGAAGTTCGTGTAAGCAAACTCGCGTCTCAAGTAGTGCGCATGTTTGTCTTCTTCCTTGTGTTCGAACTTGTTCTCGATGGCTACACACAGGTTGTGATCCTCATCGACGTGTACTCGGCAGTACTCTTTCTTAACGCCCGGAGCAGCCAGTTCGACTACATAGCCGTTCTCGTTCTCTTTGACGTTAACCGAAGGCGCCACATTGCTTGCCGTGTTCAGCATGTCATTGTTCAAAAACTCATCAAATACTGTTGGGAACCATCCGTTAGTCGGCAGCCAACTGTTTCTACGACACATTGCATTTTTCATAATCAATCCTCCAAATTTAGTTAAACGATGTTTAACGTAGTTTGCGTAGCTTACGTGTTTTGCGTAGTATGCGTAGTTGCGTTTTCACCCTAATACTTGCAATAAGCGTGCCAAGTCCGGTTTTCTGCCAAAATGTCCACTTTCATGCCAAAATGTCCATCTTTCATGCCAAAATGTCCATTCAGCAAGGGTGTAACAAAGGCGTGACATAAGCCTTGACCGTCGTTTGACCGTCTTTTGACCGTCGTTATTCTATCATCTTAATCAGTTTGGCGGGACATGGTTTATGGCAGACAAATCAGATACATCTGTTTGCTCTGCGATAATCCATGTGTATTCCAAATTTTTGTAGCACCTTCCAATCCCTAACGCGGCGGAAAAATCAAAATTTTTTGTTAAATTTTGTTAAATCTATTAACATAGGCGTTATAAATTTGCCTATGTCAAAATTTTTTGGTAATTTTGCACCAAAATTCATAAAATCGTAAAAGTATGAAAAAGGGTTTTCTTTTGATTTTAGCAATTGCGTTAACACTAATGCAATTGAACGCTGAACAAATAGAGATTGGGCGCTCTGTTTATGTTCTTGACGAAAATACCCAAACGGCTATTTTCAAAAGATGGTGGGGAGG
>Ga0256407_10013360_pt1 | contig 10984 bp, 20 predicted proteins | sample RumenRJG_04DNA_FD_193489 | JGI IMG/M metagenome (GOLD analysis project Ga0256407, IMG submission 193489) | Bovine rumen microbial communities from Lethbridge, Alberta, Canada - RJG_04 | ecosystem: Host-associated > Mammals > Digestive system > Stomach > Rumen | place: Canada: Alberta... | reverse complement strand
TCAGAACTACCGATGTAACCGGAGTAGCACATTTACCAGCAGGAACCGAAATGGTAATGCCTGGAGATAATGTAGAGATGGATGTAGAATTGATAATGCCTGTAGCAATGGAAGAACAATTGAGATTCGCAATCAGAGAAGGCGGAAGAACAGTTGGTTCCGGAGTTGTTACGAAAATTGTTGAATAATTAAAAAATAGGAAAAAAATATGTCAAACGAAAAAGTATCATCAGTAGCACAAGCACAAAGATTAAGAATAAAACTTCGTTCTTACGATTGTAAGATGTTAGACGATTCTCTTAAGAAAATTGTAGAAACAGCAAGAAGAACAGGTGCTGTAATAATAGGACCTATGCTTCTTCCTACAAATGTTAAGAAATATACGGTTAACAGATCTGTTCATACAGATAAAAAATCGAGAGAGCAGTTTGAAATGAGAGTTCACAAGAGATTGGTTGATATTTGTGAACCTTCAGGAAATACGGTAGAAGAATTAATGAAATTAGATCTTCCTGCCGGAGTAGATATTGAAATAAAAATGTAATTTTGTGAAAGCAAAATTGCGAGGTATAGAGGAACGGAAGAAACAGAAGTATAGAAAAGACGCCAAGTCGTTTCCATGCATCCATGCTTCAATACATCTATACATCAAAATTAAATTAAAGTAGAGAGAAAATATGTTAAAGTCAATAATTGGTTCAAAAATAGGTATGACACAGGTTTTTGATGAAAAAGGCAAACTTGTGCCTGTAACAGTTGTTGAAGCAGGACCATGTGTTGTTACTGCTATAAAAACTGTTGAAAATGACGGATATAATGCTATACAGTTAGGTTTCAAAGATGTTGCAGAAAAGAAACTTACAAAAGCACAATTAGGTCATTTGAAAAAAAATAATATAGCTCCTAAGAAAATCTTAAGAGAAATCAGAGTTGATGATGTATCAGGTTTTTCTTTAGGTCAGGAAATAAAAGCTGATATTTTCAAAGCAGGAGACTATGTAGATGTTAGCGGTGTATCCAAAGGTAAAGGTTATGCAGGTGTTATAAAAAGACACAACTTTGGTATGCAACCGAGAACAAGAGGTCAATCCGACAGAATGAGAGCAAGAGGATCATCAGGCGGACAGGGACCACAAAAATTGTTCAAAGGCATGAGAATGTCTGGACATTTAGGTCAAGAAAATGTTACAATACAGAAATTATTAGTTGTTAATGTAGATGTTGAAAATAATGTCATCCTTATCAGAGGAGCAGTTCCTTCTGTTAAGACTGGCACTCTTGTTATTAATAACACAGTGAAAAGAATTCCTGTTGTTGTAGAAGAGAAAAAAGCAGCAAAGAAAAAATAAAAATTAGTAAATAGGACAAAAAGATAATGGATACAATAGTTTATTCAATTGACGGAAAAGAAAAGGGAAGATATGAACTTCCGGAATTTTTTAATACCGAAGTTAAAACGGCTCTTCTTCATGAAATAACAACAGGTTATCTTGCAAACTTAAGATCAGGTACACATGCTACCAAGACGAGAGGAGAAGTTTCTTTTTCAGGTGCAAAACCTTGGAAACAAAAAGGAACCGGTAATGCAAGAGCAGGACAAAGAAATTCACCACTTTGGAGAAAAGGTGGTATCGTATTTGGTCCTCAACCGAGAGATTATTATCAAAAGATGCCGAAACAAAAAAGAAAATTGGCATTGAACATGGCATTTTCTAATTTGGTAAAAGAAGACAATTTGGTTTTAGTAGATTTGATAAAATTCGAAGAAGCTAAAACAAAAAATGTTGCATCATTTTTGAAAAATGTTAAAGTTGACGGAAAGAAAGTCATAATAGCATTGGCAAAAAAAGATGAAGTTATAAAAACAGCAGCAAAAAATATAAAGAACGTTGTTGTTGAACAAATTGCAAATTTAAATGCTTATCAAGTTATGTGGGCAGACAAAATCGTTACAACACCTGAAGCAATTGATAGCATAAAAGAAAAGCAAGCATAAGAGAGAAAAACAATGGAAATAAGAAACATTATAAAAAAACCTCTTGTAACGGAAAAATCTTCCGTTGCAAAAGAAAGAGATAACAAATATACATTTGTTGTCGATAAAGATGCTAATAAATATCAAATTAAACAAGCTGTTGAAGTTATGTTTAATGTAAAAGTAAAAAGTGTACATACCGCAATTTTCTTAGGTAAAGCAAAAAGAATGGGTATGCACGAAGGTTCAAAAAGTGACTGGAAAAAAGCTATAGTTCAGCTTGAAAAAGGTCAGGAAATAAATTTGGTCGATGAAGCTTAAGGGGCTTCGTAAGCAGTAAATATGGGTAATCTCTTAGAAGTTATATTGTAAAATAGAAGTCTAAGTAGTATTAAGAGAGAGTTGTATAAACACCAACCGAATGAGTAGTTTATAGAAACTTTTCCGCCCGATAATTAGGAAAAAAATATGCCAATTAAAACATTTAAACCGTACACTCCCGTAAGAAGATTCATTACGGTAGAAGATTTTTCGGAAATAACGACAAATAAACCTGAAAAATCATTAATTATGCCGGCAAAAAAAACCGGCGGAAGAAATAATACCGGTCAAGTTATGGTTCGTTTCAGAGGAGGCGAACATAAAAGGTATTACAGAATCATCGATTTTAAAAGAAATAAAATCAATGTACCTGCTAAAGTAATTTCTATCGAATACGATCCAAACCGTACAAGTAGAATAGCTTTAGTACAGTATGAAGACGGAGAAAAGAGATACATTCTTCAACCTAAAGGCTTAAAGGTTGGAGATGTGGTTATGTCCGGACCGGATGCCGAGATAAAACCTGGTAATGCTCTTCCGTTATCAGCTATGCCTGTAGGTACATTTATTCATAATTTGGAATTAGTCCCGGGAAAAGGCGCACAACTTGTTAGAACAGCAGGATCTTCCGCACAGTTACTCGCAAAGGAAGATGAATATGCTCACGTTAGAATGCCTTCCGGAGAAATAAGACTGGTTCTAGTTAGATGTTATGCAACCGTAGGACAGGTCGGAAATGTTGAACATGAAAACTTATCAATCGGTTCAGCAGGAAGACATCGTCACTTCGGAAAGAAACCTCATGTGCGTGGTACTGCCATGAATGCCGTTGACCATCCACACGGTGGTGGTAGAGGTAGATCGAAAGGTAATAATCAACCTAGAAGTCCATGGAATCAACCAGCAAAGGGTTTCAAGACAAGACCAAGAAAAGTTTGGGATTGGATGATTGTTAGTCACAGAAATAAAGCTAAGAAGTAATTCTAGTACAACGGTCGTTGGAGGAATTGAATGAGTAGGTCAATTAAAAAAGGACCTTATGTAGATGCAAAACTTTTGAAGAAAATGCAAAAGTTGAATGAAACAGGTGAAAAGAAAATAATAAAAACCTGGGCAAGAGCAAGTGTTATAACACCTGATTTTGTAGGTCATACATTAGCTATACATAACGGCAAAAAATTTCTTCCGGTATTTATATCGGAACAGATGGTTGGACACAAACTTGGTGAATTCGCACCTACCAGAATTTTTAAAGGTCACGGTGGAATGACAAAACAAGAAACATCATTAACATAGTTTAATGAGTTTGTAAAATAAGAGGACAAAGCGATATGCAAGCAAAAGCAATAGCAAAATTTGTAAGATATGCTCCTAGAAAAGTTGAACAAGTTTTAACTGTAATAAGAAATAAGAAAGTTGAAAAAGCATTTGAAAATTTGGCTTTCTTACCTAAAACAGCAACAACTTTGGTAGAAAAAGTTTTGAAAAGTGCTGTCGCAAATGCAGGAAAACTTAAAGACTATTCAGGGCTTAAAGTAAAAGAATGTTGGGTAGGTCAAGGTCCTACATTGAAAAGAATGAGACCCGGACCTATGGGAAGAGGACTTCCTTATAAGAGAAAAACAACTCACTTAACAATAATTGTTACGGATGAGGGTGTTGCTCCTGAAAAAAGAAAGAAAAAAGTTTCTGTTCAAGCACCGGTAGCTCCGGAAGCAGTTGCAGCAGAAGCAACAGAAACAAAAAAAACAGTAAAGAAAACTGTTAGAAAAACAGCAACAAAAAAAACAGCAGCAAAAAAAGAAACAAAGAAAGAAGTAAAAAAAGAAGAAACAAAATAAGATAAAATAAAGGTAAAGAAATATGGGTCATAAAATTAATCCTAAAAGTGTTAGGGTAGGTTATATTAAAGACTGGGATTCTAAATGGTTTAACCTCAAAGAAATGCCTGATTTTATAGAAGAAGATTCAAGATTAAGAGTTTATTTAAAAAACAAATTAAAAATGGCTTCTGTTTCTAAAATCGGAATTGAAAGAGCCGGTAAATACATTAGAGTAAACATCTATACCGCAAGACCTGGTATCGTTATCGGTAAAGGCGGACAAGGTATAGAAAATATCAGAGTTGAAGTTGAACAAATGACAGGCAGAAAAACATTCGTAAACGTAATGGAAATCAAAAGACCTGAAACAGATGCTCAACTTGCAGCAGATAATATAGCTTATCAGTTGGAAAAACAAATTGCTTTCAGAAGAGCAATGAAAAAAGTTATAGAAAAAGCAATGGCAGCAGGAGCACAAGGAATAAAAGTTATGTGTTCCGGAAGATTAGGCGGAGCAGAAATTGCAAGAAGCGAATGGTTGAAAGAAGGAAGAGTTCCTCTTCAAACATTCAGAGCTGAAATAGATTACGGTTTTTCCGAAGCAAATACGACGATGGGAAAAATCGGTATAAAAGTTTGGATATTCAAAAAAGAACATTTCCAAAAAACAGCTAAAGAACTTCTTGAAGAAGCAAAGTTAGTTGAAAATGTTGATGAAGTAGCAGCAACACAAGTTGCACAAGATAATAAGTAAGGAAGGACAAAATATATGTTGATGCCAAAGAGAGTTAAATACAGAAAGACTCATAGAGGTAGAATGAAAGGTTATGCTAAAGGTGGTACAACTTTATCATTTGGTACTTTCGGACTACAAGCTTTAGAGCCGATTTGGTTAAACAGTAATCAAATCGAAGCTGCTCGTATAGCTTTAACAAAGTTCACAAAAAAAGGCGGAAAAATCTGGATAAGAGTATTTCCGGATAAACCTATTACCAAGAAACCTGCTGAAACAAGAATGGGTAAGGGTAAAGGCGATCCAGCATTTTGGGTAGCTGTTGTTAAGCCGGGTAGAGTAATGTTTGAAATGGAAGGTATTCCTGAAGCAGATGCAAGAAAAGCATTGAAACTTGCTGCAGACAAATTACCTATACATAGTAAAATTTTAGTTAGACAAGAAATATAATAACGGAAAGAGTAATTATGAAACAGAAAAATTGGCAAGATATTAAAAATATGTCAGAAGCAGAATTGAAAGCTAAGCTCGCTGAATTGGAAGATAAGTACTTTTCATTGAAGTTTAGAAATGCAGCTGCTCCGGTAAAAAATCCTCTGGAAATCAGAGAAATCAGAAGAACAATAGCAAGAATAAAAACACTTCTTGCAGAGCAAAAAAAGGGAAAATAGTTCCCGATAGGAAGGAAAAATGGAAGAAAGAGGAAAAAGAAAAGTAATGCAGGGTATAGTAGTTAGCGACAAGTCTTCTAAAACAAGAGTTGTAGCTGTTGAAAGAACAATAAAACACCCTTTATACGGCAGAATAATAAAAGTTAAATCTAAATTCTCTGTTCACGACGAGAAGAATGAATCAAAAATGGGTGATTTAGTATCAATAATGGAATCAAGACCTATGTCAAAAACAAAAAGATGGGTTTTGACGGCAGTTGTAAACAAAGCATAAGGAAAAAGACAATGATTCAAGAAAGAACTATTTTAAATGTAGCAGATAATTCGGGAGCAAAGAAAGTAAGATGCTTCAGAGTTATGAAAGGTTTAAAAAGAAGATATGCAGGTCTTGGCGATGTTGTAATGGCTTCCGTTCAAGATGCTATACCTCACGGCAACATTAAGAAAGGTGATGTTGTTAAAGTTGTTATAGTCAGAACGGCAAAAGAATATCGCAGAGAAGACGGAACATACATCAGATTTGATGATAATGCAGCAGTTATTATCAATGACGAAGGAGAACCTAAAGGTACTCGTATTTTCGGACCTATAGCAAGAGAATTAAGAGAAGCAAATTATCTTAAAATCATCTCTTTGGCACCGGAAGTAATATAATTAAGTTAACAGGATAGAAATATGCTTAACATTAAGAAAAAAGATAAAGTTGTAGTTTTAGCAGGAAAAGATAAAGGTAAACAAGGCGAAGTTTTAAAATTGTTTATCGACGAAAACAAAGTTATCGTATCAAAAGTAAACTTTGTTAAAAGACATACGAAACCTACACAAAGAGATCCCGGAGGAATCAAAGAAAAAGAAGCTCCTATATCTCTTTCAAATGTTATGTTGGTATGTCCGAAATGCAATGTTCCTACCAGACCGAAATTCGACAAATTGTCAGACGGTAAAACGGTAAGAGTTTGCAGAAAATGCGGAGAAATAATAGTTTAGTTATAAGGAAAGATAAATATGAATCAAATTCCTAGAATAAAAGAATTGTATGTAAAAAATGTAGTACCGGCTTTAGAAAAAGAGTTGGGTTTGAAAAATGTTAATGAATTACCGAAATTGAAAAAAATCGTTATCAATATCGGTCTTTCAGAAGCAAAAGATAATCCGAAAGTTTTGGAAATTGCTACTGCAGAACTTGCTGCAATTACAGGTCAAAAACCTTTAACTTGCAGAGCAAGACAATCAGTATCAAATTTTAAAATAAGAGAAGGTATGCCTATAGGTATAAAAGTTACACTTAGAGGCAACATGATGTATGAGTTCTTCGACAGACTCGTAAACATCGCAATGCCGAGAATCAGAGATTTCAGAGGCATTGAACCTAACAAATTCGACGGAAGAGGAAATTTTAATATCGGTTTAACCGAACAATATATTTTCCCTGAAGTTAATGTAGAAAAATCGGATAAACCAAGAGGAATGAACATTACTTTGGTTACATCCGCAAAGAAAGACGAGCATGCAAAGAAATTGTTGGAATATTTAGGTATGCCGTTTAAGAAAAGATAATAAAAGACGTAAAATAAATTTATAAAAAAAGAGTAAAAAAGAGGGTTTTTATGGCAACAACATCAGCAGAAGCAAAAATGCGCAAACCTCAAAAATTTGCAACTAGGTACAGGAACAGATGTCGCCTGTGTGGAAGACCTAGAGGCTATTATAGAGATTTTGGTTTATGCAGAATTTGTTTCCGTAAATTAGCACATAACGGAGAAATTCCGGGTGTGTCAAAGTCAAGTTGGTAATTTAGTAAAAAAATTAAAAGAGGTTAGGTAATGATTACAGATCCTATATCAGATATGTTTGTTAGAATTCGTAATGCTAATGCTAAGCTTCATGAAAAAGTAGATATTCCTGCTTCAAAAGTTAAAACCGAAATAGCAAGAGTATTAAAAGAAGAAGGTTATATTGCGAATTACAAACACATTGAAGATCAAAAACAAGGTGTTTTAAGAGTATATTTGAAATATACTTTAGACGGAAAAGCAGTAATACAAGGAATTAAAAGAGTCTCAAAACCAAGCTTGAGAATCTACAAAGGTCACGAAGATTTGAAAAATGTTTTGGGCAGCTTCGGTATGGCAATAATTTCCACATCTAAAGGAATTATGGCAAGCAAAGCAGCTAAAGAACAAAAAATCGGTGGCGAATTGATAGGATATGTTTGGTAAAATTTTAATATGAGGTCGCAATAATGAGTCGCTTAGGAAAAAAACCAATAGTGGTACCTGAAAAAATAAAAGTAGAATTTAAAAACGGTGTTTTGGAAGTATCCGGAGCAAACGGAAAACTTTCTCAGGTAATAAATAAAAAAATTAATCCTAAAATAGAAAACGGAAGCATCACACTTGAAAGAGTTGACGATTCCAAAGAATCAAATATTTTGCAGGGCTTAACAAGAGGTCTTGTAAATAACATGATTGAAGGATTAACAAACGGATATAAGAAAGAGTTGGAACTTAACGGTTTAGGTTTTAAAGCAGTTTTGGCAGGTAAAAGCTTAACATTGACCGTAGGTTATTCTCATACCGTTACAAAAGAAGTTCCTGAAGGAGTTAAGGTTGTAGTAGGTATGACACAAGACAAAATTCCTACACTTACAATCACCGGTATAGACAAACAAAAAGTAGGAGCATTTGCAGCTCAAGTTAGAGCCGTAAAGCCACCTGAACCATATCAAGGATTCGGTATCAGATATGCAGGTGAAAAGATATTAAGAAAAGCCGGAAAAGCAGCAGCAGGTTCTAAGAAATAATAGTTAGAATTTTGTTGGCTTTAAGGTTTGATATTTTGTAAAATATTAAGTCCTAAAACATAAAATGGAGTATTTATGAAAGACGCAAAAGTAAGATTACAGTTTCGTAAAAGCAGAATAAGAAGTAAAGTTTCCGGTACAGCCGAAAGACCAAGATTAGCTATTAAGTGCGGTCATAAACATATTTATGCTCAAGTTATAGACGATTCTAAAGGAATTACTTTGGCATCAGCTTCTACATTGGTAGCTGAGTTAAAGTCTCAATTAAAATCAACTGATACCGTTGAAGCGGCAAAAGCAGTTGGCAGTTTAATTGCAAAAAGAGCTTTGGAAAAAAATGTAAAAAAAGTTGTTTTCGACAGAGCAGGAAAAGATTATACCGGTAAAGTAAAAGCACTTGCCGACGAAGCAAGAGCCGGCGGATTAGATTTCTAAAAAATAAAGTATCGTAAAGTTAGCGGGGGGATAAGTTGGTGGCTGACAATAAATTTAATAAAGAAAATGAAACAGGTTTAATAGAAACCGTAGTAGCTGTTAACAGAGTTGCTAAAGTTGTTAAGGGTGGAAAGAGATTTTCATTCAACGCTTTGGTAGTTGTTGGAGACGGAAAAGGTAAAGTTGGTTGCGGTCTTGGAAAAGCAAACGAAGTACAAGCTGCAATTAAGAAAGGCAGTGCAAGTGCACAAAAAAGTATGGTAAGTGTATCATTGAGAAATACAAGTATTCCTCATGAAGTAATCGGTATTTCCGGTGCAGGAAAAGTTTTGTTAAAACCTGCGGTTCCGGGTACAGGTGTTATTGCAGGCGGTCCTGTAAGAGCTGTGCTTGAAGCAGTTGGAATTTCCGATATTCTTACAAAGTCAATGAGAACTGCAAATCCTTTCAATGTTGTATATGCAACAATAGAAGCTTTGAAAAGCTTAAGAACAAAAGAGGATGTTGCAAAATTAAGAAATAAAGAGGTTGCACAAATATGATAGGTCTTAACACATTAGCACCGGCTCAAGGTGCAAAGCACAGAAAAATAAGAGTTGGTAGAGGTGTAGGTTCTGGTAGAGGAAGAATGTGTACCAGAGGTATGAACGGACAGAAAAAAAGATCCGGCGAAAGCAAAATGTCCTGGTTTGAAGGCGGACAGATGTCTATCGTTAGAAGAATGCCTAAAAGAGGTCACAGTATTTCTCAATTTAACGAAAGATATGAAATCGTTAATTTAAGTGCTATAGAAAGCAAATTCGAATCCGGAAAAGAAATTACCGGTGCAGTACTTAAAGAAGCCGGAATATTGAAAAAAGGAACTTATGTTAAAGTTTTGGCAAACGGCGACTTGAAAAAAAGTTTTACCGTTAAAGCAAATGCTTTTTCAAAATCAGCACAGGAAAAAATAGAAAAAGCCGGCGGAAAAGCAGAAATAATAAAATAAAATATAGGGAACTAAATTATGTTTAATAAAATCGCAGATATATTTAAAATACCGCAACTTAGAAGCAAAGTTTTATTTACTCTTGCCATAATAGTTGCATACAGAATAGGTGCAGCAATTCCTATTCCTGGAATTAATGCCGAAGCAGTGAAATCGTTATTTGCAGCAAACAGCAATGGGTTGTTGGGCTTTTTGGATATGTTTTCCGGTGGTGCATTAAACAGAATGTCAGTGTTTTCTATGGGTATTATGCCTTACATCAATGCTTCCATTATCATGAGCTTGATGCAGGGTGCACATGTTATACCTTATTTAGACAGATTGGCAAAAGAAGGCGAACAAGGAAGAAAGAAACTTACACAAATTACAAGATACGGAACTCTTATTCTTGGTGCCGTTCAGTCGTTCGGTCTTACAATGGCAATTATGAGAATGCCTACACCGAGCGGTATGCCTATAGTTTTAGATCCTACAATGTCTTGGATAATAATGACGATTACCACTTTGGTTACGGGTACCGTTCTTATAATGTGGCTTGGTGAACAGGTTACCGAAAGAGGTATAGGTAACGGTATATCTTTAATCATTTTCGCAGGTATCGTTGAAAGGTTACCGAGTGCATTTTTGGGTGTTATAAAACTTATTCAAATGGAAGAACTTTCATTGTTGGTTGCAATAGGTTTGTTGGCATTGGTGTTGGTTGTTCTTTTGTTGGTTGTTTGGGTAGAAACAGCACAAAGAAGAATTCCTATACATTATGCAAAAAGAATGGTTGGAAGAAGAATGTACGGCGGTCAAACATCTTTCTTGCCTATTAAGGTAGATCAGTCAGGTGTTATCGCAGTTATCTTTGCAGTATCAATTTTGTCTGCACCGCTTACAATTGCCCAATTTGCTCCTGAATGGACAGTTTGGGGTATTCCTGTAGCAAAGATAATAACTGAATGGTTTAACCACAGTTCCATTTGGTACAGCTTAATTTATGCAGCTCTTGTAATATTCTTCTGTTATTTCTATAACTCAATTTCGTTTAATCCTAAGGATTTGGCAGAAAATATGAAAAAGTCCGGCGGTTTTATCCCTGGTATCAGACCGGGAGACCAAACGGCAACATATATACAAAAAGTTCTCGAAAGAGTTACTCTTGGCGGAGCTTTATTTGTTGCATGTATAGCTGTTTTGCCGGATTATTTAAGATCTATGATGTCAGCTCCTTTCTTCTTTGGAGGAACTTC
>Ga0256407_10013352_pt1 | contig 10988 bp, 3 predicted proteins | sample RumenRJG_04DNA_FD_193489 | JGI IMG/M metagenome (GOLD analysis project Ga0256407, IMG submission 193489) | Bovine rumen microbial communities from Lethbridge, Alberta, Canada - RJG_04 | ecosystem: Host-associated > Mammals > Digestive system > Stomach > Rumen | place: Canada: Alberta | collected... | reverse complement strand
AAAAAAAAAAAAATCAAAATCACAATCACAATCACAATCATTCAGATAAAAAAATTCCTACATATATATATAAAACTCCATCAATAGAAAAAAATATTAATAAATATCCAATATTAAATTCAAATGAATTTATTGTACAAGATCAAAATAAAAAATATACTGATCCATTAACAATACAACAAGATATGATACCACAAAATTTAAGAGGAAAAAAATTTTATATGAATTATATGAATAATATAATTGATAAAGATTTAAAAGTAAAAGACCAATTTAAAGTAGATCATTGGAAAGGAGAAGTTTTAGGAAAGCAAATAAAATATTTATACAAAAAAAAATTACCAGAATCAACAGAAGCATTTTTCTTTTTTAATGATAAGAAATTAAATTTAAAAAAATACAAATATGAAAAATTAAAACATTTTGATTATTTAGATAGTGAATGTGCATATTTAACTCATTCATTAAAAAATTTACCAATTCAAATATTAGAAATTATGCCTCCTAGAATGAGAGATTATGGAAAATATGCTGTAGGTAAAGATATAACATTAGGTACATTATCATCAAAAGGAACTGCTTCAATAATTTCAACATCATCAAATTTAACATCTAAAAATCTTCATTCATTGAGAAGTAAAAGTAATTTAGTTTTAGGAAGTGCTTTTAGTAATTATCATAAAGTACAAGATGAAATTAAATATAAAAAAGGTTTTTATGATAAAATATATAAAAAAATAGATGATTTTAATTATAGAACTCTTTCTTATTATTTTAATGATGATGAAGCATTATATTATAAATTAACTGATGAAAAAAGAAGAGATGAAAAAACAAAAGAAAAAGAAGAAAATAATAAAAATAAAGATTTAAAAATTGAAGTTAAAGGAGAAATAAAAGCAATTGCAGTATATGATTTAAAAACAAATTCTCATAGATATGTTCAATGGAGTGGTGGTGATGTTTTATATCAAGATAATCCAGAGGAAAAAAGAGAAGAATGGAATGAGATGATAGAAAAATTAGAAAATTTCAATATTATAATTTGGAATTCAAATCCAGGAATTCAAAGAGGACAAAAAATAAGATATGCATTTTATTTAGTTGCAATTAACCCATGGTTTGATTATACTATTTTATTGGTTGTTATTATTAATGCAGTTTTTATGGCTTTAGATGGGAATTTATTTACTCCTGAACAATTTATTGATTTATCTATTTCTAATTATATTTTTAATGCTATTTTTATTGCTGAATTTATTCTTAAATTTATTGGTTTAGGTCCTATTGTTTATTTTTCTGATGCTTTCACTTATTTAGATGTTGTTATTATTGCTTTTGCTATTTTTGATATGGTTACTCCTGCTAAATCATCTGATAATGAAATTGGTGCTAAAAAAAAAGCTATTTCTAATTTAAGTTTTTTAAGAGTTTTTAGAATTTTTAGAGTTTTAAGACTTACTAAAATTTTAAGAAGAATGAAATCTATGAGGTTAATTATTATTTCTATTAAAAGGGCTTTAGCTAATGTTGCATATATTATTTGTATTCTTTTAATGTTTATTTTAATTTTTGAACTTTTAGGTATGTCATTACTTAATGGTAATAAAAGATATCAAAGTTTTTTAGTGGCTTTTTATACTACTTTTCAAATATTAACTGTTGAAAATTGGAATAAATTATTGTATGAATTATTTAGAATGAATCCATATACTTTTTTTTATTTAATGGTTTGGATTTTCTTAGGAAATTACATAATATTTAATTTATTCACCTCAATTCTTCTTCAATCATTTAGTGATGATTCAACTCATGATGATGATGAAATAGATGAAGATGACAAAATAGAAAATATGTATACACTCCCAGATTATTTAAATCAAATAAAAATGAAAGAAAAAGAACATAAAAATAAATTAAAAGGTATTAAAACAAGAGGAGTATCAAAACAAACTTATAATACAAATATTTCAAATTCTGCTAGTCATAGTCGTATTATAATTAATAATTCAGAAAGTGGAATAAATAAAACTTCTGAAATGAGTTCATCAAATTCTCAAATGTTATCACAAACACAAGAGGAAGATGATAATTATAATATAAAAGAAGATGATGAGAAAGTTTATACTGGAGTTGATAAAAGTATTCGTGATTGGCAAAAAGTAAATAAATTATTTAGGAAAAATGAATGTGAAAATGCATTTTATATAATTCCTCAAACTAATAGATTTAGAATTTGGTGTATGGAATTAATTGGGTATAAATTTTTTGATAATATTATTTTAATTATGATTTTACTTTCTACTATTAGATTAATTATTGATACTTTTATAAGTGGGTATTTATCTGTATTGTTATTTGATATTTGTGATTTATTTTTTAATATTATTTTCTTATTAGAATGTATTGCTAAAGTTATTGCTTTAGGTTTTGTTATGGATGCAGGTTCATATTTAAGAGATAATTGGAATAAAATTGATTTAATTATTGTTCTATTTTCACTTTTAGATTTTTATAGTTTATATACAAAATATTTAACTACAGGACAAGGAAGATCTTCCCTTCAATTTTTAAAAGTTTTAAGATTATTAAGAATTCTCCGTCCTTTAAGATTTATATCCCATAATGGACAATTGAAATTAATAATATCATCATTATTTGATTCAATATTACCAATATGTAATGCACTATTGATTGTTTTAGTGGTATTTTTTATGTTTAGTATAGTAGGTATAAGTTTATTTTATAGTACATATCATAATTGTTTCATATATAATGAAGATGGAATATTTAAAGTAGCAGATAATGATTTTTCTAAACAATTAATTGATAATCATGTAAATGAATCAATGCCTGGTTTTGTTAATTTTTGTGCTAATAGATATAATGGAATTATGGATACAGGACCAAGTTTCAAATTTTCAAATATATTAATTTCACTTGTTACTGCATATGTTTTAAGTAATACTGAAGGATGGCCTGATATAATGAATTCATATAGAGTATTTAATGATTTTTATGGAATATTCTTTATTGTTTATTTACTTGTTGTATCTTATTTTTTCCTTAATTTATTTACTGGAATTATGTTTAAATATTTTAATGATGCTTGGTCAAGAGAACAAAAAGTTGCTAATGGTGATAAAAAAGCTGCAAAATATTATGATTTTTTAACACAAATTGAAACAACTCAACCAGATTATATTACTTATGTTAAACCGCCTCAAGGGACTTTTAGATATAAATTAAGAAATTTTGTAGATCATTCATATTTTGATAATTTTATAATGGGTATAATATTTTTAAATATGATATCAATGGCTCTTAATTCTGATGATAATGATCCTACTTTTGATTATGTTTTAAGATTTGCAAATTGGATTTTTACAGGAATTTTTGTTATTGAATGTATAATTAAATTATGTGCTTATGGTTTAGATTATTTTTATTATGGATGGAATAAATTTGATTTCTTTGTTGTAATAGCATCAATTCTAGATATTATTATTGCAAATATTGATGGTATTGATGCAGCATTTTTAAAATCATTCCAAATTATAAGAGTATTAAGAGTTTTAAGAGTTACTAGAGTTTTAAGATTAATAAAAGCTTTAAAAGGGTTAGAAAAATTATTGCAAACATTAAATTGGTCAATTTCTGCTTTAGCTAATGTATTTATTTTAATGTTTCTTATATTTTGTATATTTTCAATTTTAGGTTGTTATTTATATGATGGATTAACATATGCTAAATATATGGATAAAATGGTATATTTAAATAAATATAATAATTTGGATAATTTTTATACTGGATTTTTACTTGTTTTTAGATCTACAACTGGAGAGGATTGGCCTGGTGTAATGGAAGAACTTGCATTTATAGATGAAGAAAAATTTAGTGAACCAACTGCTTATGTTTATATGTTAGTTATGAATTTTATTTCTGCTGTTATTATGCTTAATTTATTTCTTATGGTTACTTTACAACAATATGATGATTTTACTACTAAATCATATAATCCTATTGATAAATATGAAGCTTTTTGTGAAGAATTTAAATCTGCTTGGAATAAAAATTCAACTCCTAAAGATAAAGGATTTAGAATTAAAAAAATATTAATTACTAATTTTTTCACTGATTTTAGTTGGAAAAAATTAAATTTCCCAGATATAAATAAATTGGAGTTTATTAAAAAATATGTTTTGGATTTAAAATTAAGAAGTGATCCTGAAAATTATGTGTATTTCCATGATGTTTTATATAAAATAATAGTAAAGCAAATGGGTGAGAATGTAGATAAATCTAATCCTGATAATGCATTAATAGTAAGAACAGAAAAAAAAGTAGGAGAATATATTAAAACTATGATATCAAATTATATAAAAAAGAAAAAAATAATAAAAAACAAAGATAAAAATCCTTTTACAACATTTAATCCATTAACATCACATTTATATTTCAAAATGTCATATTTATATTTTAAAACATTTATTATGTACTATAAAGAAAATGCTGAAATACTAAAACAACAAGAAGATGGATTTTCAGTTAATTCAAGTTCAGAAGATAACGAAGAAGAAGAAGAAGAAAATAATAATGAGGATATAAGAAGTATAGGTAGTAGTGCCAGAGCAAGTGAACATCAAAGACTACATGAAACTGATAGAAATTATACAAAAAAATTAATGATTTCTAGTATTGCTGGGAGTAGTAATCATTTTTTAAAGTCAAATATTGGTAATAATTCTGGGTTTCATTAATTAATATTTTTTAATTATTATATATATTTTTATTGTTTTTTATATTATTTTTAAATTTTTTAAATATAATTTATTTTATTTTTATAAGATTTTTTTATTTATTTATTTTAAATTATATTTATTTATCTTGTTGATTCTTTTTTTGTTCTTCTTTTCTTTTTTTCTTAGCAGCTTTTTTAGCTTCTCTTTTAGCTTTATTATCTTTCTTTTTCTTTTCTAATTTAACAGTTCTTTTATAATTAGGTAAATAATTATCTAAATCACTAGATAATTCTTTAATTAAATTTTCATCAGTAACTTTTTTATCACTTTCATATTTGGAAACATCAATAGGGAAACCAGAAACAATAATTGGACCTTCTTTTCTAACAGCAACAGTATAAGTAAATTGTGCAACAACATCTCCTTTTTTTTCAGCTAAAACAGGATAAGCATGTAATAATTCATATTTAGTACATTCACTTAATCCTAATTTCATAGTAGTTTTAAAATTTTGAATTTGTGTTTTCATTTTAATATTTTCTTCCTTATCAAAAGCATTAAAAGAAAATGGAAAAGAATAAAAATTACTTTCAACAATACTTAATAATTTCCTCCCAGATTCAGTTCTTAATTTATAAGTAGTTTCCAAAGCTCTTTTAAATACATTAGTTTTAATTCCAGTTTCTTTTGGTTTTCCTTCACCAGAACTGACAATAACATCAAGAGCAAAAACATCACCAAATTCAAATTTTCTTTGATCAACTTTTTGTTCATAAGTACATTTATTAATAATAGTTTCCATACCATCAATAATATCTTTTTTCATTCTATGACTTAAAACTCCTTCAACAGGATTAACTTTATAATCATTACATATTTTAGAAATAGCATCAGTAATATCATTATTAGTAGGACCATTAATTCTCATTAATCTCAAAGCTGCTTGAATTGAATGATAAGCAGCTAAAATAACATCAGCTTTAATACCACTTATTTTATTATCATTATTAGATATTACTATAGTATGAGCTACTATTGATGCAAAACCATTAATTTCAACTCCTAAATTTAATTTTGCAACATCACCTTCTGAAAGAGTTTTATATTCATGTGAATCATCTGTTAATTCTAATGGAGCTGAATAATTTCCACATACTTCATTTAATGATATACATGTTGGAAATGCTAAACCTTTTATAAATTTTTTTTTTGTATATATTTTTGATAGTTCTTCTTTTATATATAAGTCTGATTGAGTACATAATTCATATAAATTTGCTCCTGGTTTACATTTAATTATTAATGCTTGTAATGCTTTATCTGCTATCATTCCTGCATCTTGAAGAAATGAAAATGCACGTGGATCTTTTGAAAAATCTTCTCCTATTTGATCTTCTACTTCCTCTTCTTCTTCTACTTCTTCTACTTCTTCTTCTTCTTCTTCTTCATCTTTTTCAACTTTTTTTTCTTTTTTTTCCATTATATCTTTTTTAAAATAATAATTATCTTTTATGAGAAATTAAATATTGTTTTTTTATTTTTATCAGAAAAATAAAAAAAAATATGAATATAAATAATCAAATATATTTTGTTTTTTATTTTTTATTCACATTTTTTTAAAAACATCGAAACATAAAAAATATAATAATAAATATATTTAAATTATCTTCAAGTAAATTTTCCACGTTTAGAATATTTATTTCAAAATTCCATTAAAATTTATTTTATTATTTTTTTAAAAATTATTATTTTAATAAAAATTTCCATTTATCTATTTAATACTTTTTTATTTAAAAAAATATATAATAATTACTTCCACAAAATTATCTCATATTTTACTTATTGTATATAAGATAATGAAAAAACTTTTTTTTTTAAGATAAAAAAATTATACAAAAAAAAACTTCCAAAAATTTATTTTAATAATTAACTTCATCATTTTTAATCATTTCATAAGCTTTCTCAATTAATTCAATCAAATCATCTTCTTTACTTAATAACATATTCATTTTTTCAATTCCCATTTCTTTAATCATTCCAGTAATTTTAGCAGCTTCATCAGGATGTTTAACACAAACAATTTCATAAATCGAATCAGCAATTTCATTTGAAATTTCTTCATTTTCTTTGCTATCAATCATTTCTCTATTATAAACAGTATTAGGAGGATATTTAAATTGAGATTGTAATTGTGATGGATTTAATAATTGTAAATTTCTCTGATCAATTTCTTCATTTTTTTCATTTTGGTTTTTAATAAAAATATTTTGTCTTTGAGGATTATACATAAAAGGTAATGGTTGCATTTGAATTGGTATTGGCATTTGATTTATATTTGGAAAATTTCCAATTACTGGTCTATTTTGATTTTGCATCATCATCATCATTTTTGTTTGTTGTGCTATCATATTTTGTTGTTGGAAATTTTGATTTGGATTATTACTAAATTTATTAAAATTTATATTATTAGTATTATTATTTGGATTCATTTTAAATTTATTGTTATTGAAATTATTATTTTTTCTTCTTATATTGTTATTAATATTTTGGAAATTATTTTGATTATTATACATCATATTTTGTTGTTGTTGAATGTTGAAATTGTTAAAGTTATTATTGTTGTTTTGATTTGACATCATGAAATTTTCTTTTCCATTTACTAATATCATATTTGGGAAAAAATTATTATAATTATTATTTGGGTTATTATTATTATTTTGTTCATTATTCATTTGAATATAATTTGATTGAGGATTCATATAATTTTTATTCATATTTTGACTTATCATACCAGGTAAAGGAGCATTCATATCTTGTGATGATGTTTGATACATATTATATTGATTTATTTGTTTATTTGTATTATTTAAATAATTTTGATTTGGTATTTGTTGAATTGTTTCTTCAAATGATATTGGAATGCATTCAAATTCAGGTTGTCTTTGCATACAAAATTCATTATATTTTTGCATAAATAATTCATAATCTTTTAATTTTGCTAAAGTTACAATTCCTGAATTTCTACTTAAATCAATTTCTACTTCTTTAGGTGAATATTCTTGTAACATAACAACTTTAATAAATAATCTAATTTCTTTTTCTAAATCATATTCATTTTTAATATCATTAATTTGATAAAGTAAATTAAATTGAACTTTATATTCATCACTAGAATTATTATTATTAGTGAAATTAGCTCTTTTTTCTCTTTCTTCTTTCTTAGTAGCATATTTAACACAAAGAGGAGGTAAACCAGGAAATGTAATTTGGTTTGTTTTTGTATCTGAAATACATTTTGAAGTTTCTTCAAAATTTGAGAAAGTAATAAATCCAACTCCTTTAGAATTTCCCATTTGATCTTTAATAACACTAGCATATATAATATTACCATATTTTTCAAATAATTTCCTTAAATCAATATCAGTAAAATTCAAAGGGAAATTTACAACAAATAAAGTTAAATTTTTACCTTGATTATTATTAGAATAAACTAAATTTACTATATTTAATTGTTTACCTTTAATTTCTTTTCCATTTAAATTTTTTTTTGCTTCTTCAGCTTCTTTTTCATTACTATAATAAATATAACCATAACCTTTAGAAACACCATTTTCATCATATTCAAGTTTAGCAGATTCAATATCACCATATTTCAAAAAAATATTATAAAATTCTTTTTGTGTAATACTAGTATCAATATTCTTAACAAGAAGACTTTGATTTATTTTTTTTTCTTTATGTCCTCCTCCTCTTCCTTCATAATTACATATTCTTATAGGTTTCCCTTTTACATTTTTAGATAATTCTGGTTTTAAAATTTCACCATTTAATTCATGTCTTGCTTTCTTTGCCCAAATATCATCTTCGAAATATACTTGGGCCCATATATTTGAAACTTTTGAATTGTTTAATGTTGCAAATTGAAAATGGTAATTTTTGAAAAAATTCGATAAATCATCATAAGTTGTATCTTTTGGTAAATCAGCTACGAAAAGAATGTTTGATTTTTTATGTTCAGTTTGATTTTGGTTGTTCATTTAATTTTGATTTTTTAATTATAGGAAATTATATTAAATTTGTTTTTTATTTTTCAAATTAAATTTTATTTTAAAATGGTGTTTTATTAAATAAAAAAAAATAATAGTATTTATTTTAATTTGATGTTAATTATTAATTATTCATCATTTAAATTTGAATTATAATTAACTTTATTGATTTGTCCTAATTCACTATCTAAATATAAAACTTGAATTTCATTTGTAATTAAAGGAATATTAATTGAATTTTTTTCATTAATAGGAATATAAAATTTTTCTCTGTATATATTCATAAAATCATTATTTAATTGTGAATATTCTTCAAGAGTATCTTTTCCATCATTTTTAAAAGTATAAACATAATTTTGATTTTTTTCATCAGGATCTTCATTTCCAGCAAGTAATATTAATTTATCATCACCAAAATATCCAATTCCAAAAAAAGAAGGATTAAAATTAATATTATTTTTAAGTTCAAAATCAACATATTCCCATTCTCTAAGTTCTTTCCTTAAATTACATCTTTCAATAGAATTAATAAAAGTATGATGTAAAATGAATCCAGAAAAAGCATATAAATAAATATTATTAACTAAACAAAGAGTACATTCATTTCTTTGTTCACATAATTCACTATCTATAGAAATTTCATCATTATCAATATCATATAATTCTACAGTATTTGAATTTGTTCCACCAACAATAAAAATATATTTTGGTGGTACATAAATCATACTATGCCATGTTCTTGGCTCGATTAAATTTTTTAATTTTATTGGTTCAATTTCATGATCTTTTGTATTTAATAAATCTATCATATAAAAATCTTTCAATATTTCATTTTTTTCATTTAAACTTGGATCTTTTTGTATTTCACCTCCTGAAATAAATAATCTATTTTTCCCATTACAAATTGCACTAAAACAATTAAATTTTTTTAATTCAGAACATTCTTCATTTGAATAACGAAATAAATTTGTTTTTTGAGTTGATGTATCTACTATTACTATATCTAAATAATCTTGATTATCTAAGATAAATGAACCAATAAATTTATTATTTTCAATATATGCATTTTTAATATCTTTTGGAATATTTAATCCTACATATTTTAATTTTAATTCTATATATGAATCTTTAAAAATATCTTTTAATTTTAGATTAGTTCTTTCATTTAATTTTATATTATTTGCATCATAAATATTATATTCACCATTATTTGAGAATGAAATTTTTGAAAGAACATCTTTAAATAATGTTGTTTCTTCAAAAGAAGAATTTAATATATTTTCATCTTCATTATTTTTGATATTAATATTTATTTTTTTAATAGTTTTAATAGAAGGTTGATTTATTTCATGTTGTTCTATATTATTTAAAGGGTTAGATGCTTTTAATTTTTTTGAATCTTTTTTATTTTCTATTATATTATTATTATTTTCTATAATTTTATTTTGTGTTTGTGTTTTTATATTTTTTTGTTTTTTATCATTTGTACTTGAACATGAGCCCATTTTTTATTTAAAAAAACTTTAAATTTATTTTTTTTTTTGAATATATATTATTTATATAATTCTTATATTTATTATTATTAATAAATGAGTGACCAAGAAGATAATGATAATATAGTTATTGATATTGATGACGAAGAAGAAGATGGAGTAAAATTTAATATTTTTTAATATTTACTTATTATTCATTAGGAAGAAATTACTTATGATTTGGATGATTTAGCTAAACAATGTGAAGGAACTGAATGTGTTGTAAAAGAAAGATCACAAAATTCACGAGTATTTTAATTTTTATAAAAATTTTTAGAGGCAAAAATTCGACTCAGCTTCTTATGAAAAAGAAAGACAAGAAAAAAAGAAGAAATAAATTATTATTAAATAAAAAAAATTCTTTTTAAATATTATAATTCTAAACTATATTACTTAAATATCAAAAAATTACTTTTAAATCATAAACATAATAAAAAAAAATTTAAAAAAAACTAAAAAAATAACTGTTAAATTAAATTAAATGTTAAATAAAAATAAAAGAGAATTAAAATAAATTAATTCACTAACCCTTAAACTAAAATTAAGGGAAAGATTTCTTAGTCATAATTTCATAAAATTCATCAAAAGTAAGTTCAGTTCCATTAGCAGAAGCTCTTTCTAGCATATCTTTTAATTCTTCAGCACTCATATTTTCTCCTAATTCTTGA
>Ga0256407_10013350_pt1 | contig 10989 bp, 4 predicted proteins | sample RumenRJG_04DNA_FD_193489 | JGI IMG/M metagenome (GOLD analysis project Ga0256407, IMG submission 193489) | Bovine rumen microbial communities from Lethbridge, Alberta, Canada - RJG_04 | ecosystem: Host-associated > Mammals > Digestive system > Stomach > Rumen | place: Canada: Alberta | collected... | reverse complement strand
CAACAGGCGTTACAACCTTTGCATTGCTGGTGCTGGCTGTATCAACAGAGCCCTTGTCAATCATGCCGACGAGTTTGCCGACCTGACGCAGACCCTTTACCGTGAGATCGCTCGAATTCACAGTGCTACTCGTCACAGTAGCTTTGGAATTGATATAACCGACCAGACCGCCGACATCATCGCCGTCTCGCTTGGATTCATCATCCAGTATGCGCGTATCGTTCGCGGAAATCATGCCGGTTGCTGTAACCTGGCAGTTCTGAATTGTGCCGTAGGACATACCCGCAACGCCGCCAGCAAAGTGTCTACTGGAGATTGCTACGGTGCCGGATACGGTGCAGTTATCAATCGTACCGGCAGTTACACCGCCGGCGACCGCGCCTGCAAAGCGGGTTGCGCTGCTAACAGTCGCGTTATTGATGGTCAGGTTCTTAACCGTGCCGCCATTGATCATGCCAAACAGACCGGCAGCCCAGCCGTTGCCATTCTCAGTATCTTCAGCAGTGCTGACCTTAAGGTTGCTGATGGTGTTGTTTCCACCGTAAAATGTCCCGGCGAACGGGACGGAACCGGGCTTGTATCCACCAGTTGTGCTGTAAGTGCTGCTGTGGTAGTAGCCTTTGCCGATCGGCTCCCAAGCCTGATCCTCGAGGTCGATGCTGTTAAGGAGTACAACGGTCTGACCCGCAAAATCGTTGCCGGCGTTGACCGCGTCACGGAACGCCTTAAGCTGGCCCGCCGTGGCAATATAAAGGGTGCAGTTATTGGCTGTCGCCGCGGAATTAGCATTTTGGCTACCACCGACAGTCAGCCCGATGGTATTGGTGGGAACGTATTTGCTGCCATCAAAAATAGTATCACTTGTGGCAACGCTCTTAACTCTCACGCCGCTCACGTTGCTGGCGGAATCAACGGAGCCTTTGTCAAGCATGCCAACAAGGCCGCCTACCTGGCGGATACCACTAATTTCAAGGGTCGCACTTGCACCAGTTCCAGGGACGCTCACGTTACCATTGGTAATTGTGCCGCTGCTGTAACCGACCAAACCGCCGACGTCGTCGCCGTCAGCGCCAGTAGGATCACCAGCAGAAATCGAACCATTGGCGTCCACAGAGCAGTTCTGGATCGTACCATAGGACAGGCCCGCAAGGCCGCCGACAAAATGCTTGCCGACGATATGCACATCACCGGTCACGTGGCAGTTATCGATCATGCTGTTTTGCAGAGCGCCGCCGACGATCGCGCCAGCAAAGCGATCAACATTGGAGACTGTCGCATTATCAACAGTCAGATTCATGATCGTGCCGCCCTTGACAATACCGAACAAACCGGCAGAATGTCTGTTGTTAGTAGTGCCAACTCTCAGATTAGAGATTGTGTGCCCATCGCCGTCAAACGTACCGGCAAAATAATGCCCTTGAGGTTCAGGTTTTTCACTTGATTTATAGTATCCATCGCCAATAGGCGTCCAGTATTCAGTTTGGTCGATTACATCATTCAAGTTGATGTTAGCATCGAGTTTGATCGTCTTACCGCTGAAGGTATTTCCGCCGTTAACCAGATTGGCAAACGCAAGAAGTTCACGCGCCGTGGAGATCGTGATCACGTCCGCATCCCAATTGGTGGTCGTGACCTCATAATCAGAGAAGTGTTCAGCCACGAAGGTGACGGTTTTATCATCGTAATCAAAAACCGGGACGGAGGTTCTGGTTTCCCCTGTCACAAGGTAAACATGCGGATAAACGCCCGTCGGAACGTTAAACGGAACCGTGACTTTTGCGGTGCCGGCAGTGCTTGTGCTTTCGGGGAAGACAGGCTTGTCGCTCTCGTCAACCATCGTAATCTTGAAGGTCTTGGTAGTGATGCTTTCTCTGGTTACTTCGGCTGTCTTTTCGACCTTGAGGGTCACTTTGCTTTCGTCGGCGTTGGCGGCGATTTTCGCTGCTGCGGCGGCGTCGAAGGTGACGGAAACATCGGAGCCGCTCTCAGGTGCAATTGTGACTTCCTGAGCACTCTCGCCGCTCTTAAACACGCCGGTCGGGATGGTTGCGGTCACGTCGCCATCTTCATCAACGGTTACTTCTGCCTCAGGAACGGCAGGAACGGCAGGAACGGCAGGATAGACCTGCTTGTTGTTGACGTAAACAAGTATCTTGCTCTCTTCTTCGGACTGTCTATCGTCAACCTGAACAAGTGAACTATAAACGAAAAGCTTATCAGAAGTGCTTTCTCCGGGGAAGCTGCCATCAGTTGTAGAACGATTATCAATATAGACAGTGTAGCTCAGGAGCTTTTTACCGCATGTTTCCTTGACGTTCAGCGCGGCCTTGTTGCTGCTGCTGGCGTTGTTGATGAACTTGCAGTTCTCAACTGTAACAGTATAGGGAATCGAGCCGTCTTCGTTATAAACATTAAGGAACTTGCCGGTTACATTATTTGTGAAGGTGCAGTTCTCATAGGTGATGTTGCCGGCATAGCACCACATATGGTAATCGCTGTTTTCCTGAATGAACTTGCAACCATTGAACGTCATATCACCATAGCTGAAGAGCTTGCCGTTCAGCGTGCAGTTCTTCATGGTGATATCACCGGCATGCTGGAAGCCATGGTAATCCACGTTGTCGAAGTTGAAGGTTACATTTTCAAAGGTCGCGCCATTGGGTATGGAAGCAATATTGCCAGCCTTTGTGTGGTTGAACGCTACGCCGTCAACTGTGCCCTTGATGGTGATGTTCTTGGGGACGTTCGGCAGAGTGTAGGTACCGGTAGCATTGATCTCGACGACCGTACCAGCCTCAGCCGCTGCGACAGCATCATTGAGACCAGCCTGTGTGTTGACCTGAACCGTACCAGTCGCCTCCAGCATGGGGATCTCCTCTGCCTGGAGGCTCAGGCCGAGAACCGGGGTGTTGACTGCGGCGAGCGTCGGGGTCTGGAGCTCGGCGGCAGGGGCAGCCGCGGGAGTCTGCGGCTCGTCGGTATTCTCGGCGGGCTCTTCGGGCTCCTCGGTCTCGTCGACGAGCACCTCGGCAAGCTCTTCCTCTTGCTCGGGCTGCTCAGTCTCTTCGACCAGAACCTCTTCTTTCTGCTCCGGCTCTTCGGGCTGCTCTTCAATGGTTGTAATGTACTCTTCCGTTTCTTCCGGCTGATCCTCGATCACGAAATCTTCCGCGAACGCAGAGACCGGGAAAAAGGAGAGAACCATGCAGAGCACGAGAGTCAAAGCAAGTACTTTTCTTAGACTCATTTATATTTCCTCCAAATTTCATTTTTTGGGGTACTGCGGAGCGATCTGGGGATCGCTCCCTACGGGGTTGCCGGGGAACGGATTGCCACACCAGTGTGCGCACTGGTTCGCAATGACGCCCTCCGGGCGGTTTGCCGGGGTGCGCCCCGGCGGGGTTTGTCATTCTGAGGAGCCTGCGACGAAGAATCCCGCCCCAGGCGCAAGGTCGGCGGGGTAAAGATCCTTCGACTCCGCTGCGCTCCGCTCAGGATGGCAGCAGGGTGCCTGGCTCCCCTGCAAGGGGAGCTGTCAGCGCCGTTCGCGGCGATGACTGAGGGGTCAACCCCTCCGTCATCCGGCTTCCGTGAGACGCCGGATGCCACCTCCCCTTTCAGGGGAGGCTTTTTGCCTTCAAGCGTTTTTTGTTCGCCCTTCTTGTCCCTACCACCTCCGCGATGTTCCGGCGGGCGATGTGGCTGCCGCATGTCGGCAACTACGCGCCGGTTGTCGAGCATTCAGCTCGCCCAATCGTCCCTTGTTCTTTCTCTGTCTATTTCATCGGAGCAGCTAACTCCGGTGAAAGCCTGTGTTATGCCGGCGCTCCCTGGTTACAGGAAGCTCCTGCCCCGCTCGCTGCCTGCTTCCCTCCTCGCAGCATAGCTGCTGCGGCCTCCGCTGCAAACATGCCGCCGGCATGTTTGCTTTACGCTCCGGCGCCGGTTGTCGAGCCTGGCGGCTCGCCCAATCGTCCCTAAACAACATACCGTTAAGTACAAAAAAACGCATACCTATCGCATACCTATATTTTTTTCCATTATATGATAGCCGGCCGCATTTGTCAATCAAGCGGAAGCTGTTTTTTATTCGTAATCCAGTATTCTGATCACTGATTTATGCGGATTGGTTCATAGTGAGCAAAGTGCTACGGATATCCCGCGAATATCTGCATCTCTTCTCCGCATATGCTTTTCCAAAGGAGGGATGCGGTATGGCTGGCAAACCCATTTCACGCCGAAACAGCGCATTTTTTCAGGCGCTTCTTATGCTGGCGGCAGTCGTGTTGATTTTCTGGACGGTGAATACGCCGGCCGTTGTGGGGGCGTCCGCTTCAAAGCGGGAACTGCCCGTCTACTGTGTACAGCAGGATGAAAAGCTGGTAGCGCTGAGCTTTGACGCGGCCTGGGGCAACGAAGATACGCAGACACTGATCGACATTCTGGATCAGTACGGCGTGAATACCACATTTTTCGTGGTCGGTGATTGGGTGGACCGTTTTCCCGAGTCCGTCCAGGCGCTTGCGGAAGCGGGGAACGAGGTCATGAACCACTCCTCCCACCACGCGCACTTCTCGGCGCTCAGCAGCAGCGAGATCACCGCCGATATCTCTGCGTGCAACGATAAAGTCGAGGCGATCACCGGCATACGGCCCACGCTCTTCCGCTGTCCCTATGGGGAGTATGACGACCACGTGATCAGCGCGGTCAATTCTCTCGGCATGACCGCTGTGCAGTGGGATGTGGACAGCCTCGACTGGAAGGGCATTTCCGCCGATCAGATCACACGGCGGGTACTGGATCGCGTGCAGCCCGGCAGCATCGTGCTCTTCCATAACGCCGCCGAGCATACCCCCGAGGCGCTGCCGGGAATCCTGGACGCGCTGCTTGCGGACGGCTACCGCGTCGTCCCCGTGTCCGAGATCCTGCTGGACGGCGACTGCTTCATCGACAGTACCGGCAGACAGTGCCGGCGGTAAAGGCATTTTAACATTAGCACGAAAAACGGTGACAGGTCTTTTCGATCTGTCACCGTTTTGTTGTATAAGAATTACAGTTCCTGGTAGGTGATGGCGCAGTAGCCGGGATAGATGATCTGCCGCGCGGTGAAGCGGAAGCGTTTCCCGTCTGTGGTGTTGACAAGCTCGCCCTCCACCGTCTCGCCGTCCATGGCCGCGCGCTTGACGCCCTCGAACCACTCTTCCCCGATGAAGGGATAGAGCTCTCTGACGCTGTGGCCGAGCACCGCTTTCGCGGGGAGCTTACCGTACTCCTCATACTTGTGGTTTGCATAGAAGATCACGGCGTCATACTGTCCGCTGTGTTCGGCGTAGGTCACATGATACACGCTGTAGGAAAGCGGCAGATCGTCAAAGAGATGGAAGACCTCCGACGCGTGACCGAGGCGGCTTTCGGAGGAGATGTTGTTGTCATGGTCGGCATGCAGGCGCACCTCGCTGAGCTTGGCCTGCTCGTCAAGATCAAGGGTTTCGGAGAACAGCGTATAGCCCACGGAGAGATAGAGCGTGATCGGCACGCCGTCGATTTTGCGGATCGATTGACCGATCTCCTTGATTCTCGCGCGCAGGTCGTGCGCCTCTTCCCGCCGTTCCACCTGATGGAGCACAACGAACTTGTGGCCCGAGTAGCGGCCGACGACGCAGGTTCTGCCGAATTCCCGCTTGAGCGCCCTGCCGAGCTTGTTCAGAACCTGATCGCCAAAGTCAAAACCGTGCTGCGCGTTGATGGTATTGAAGTCGTTGACGGCAATGTGGATGCGCACAAAGTCAAAACCGCGCAGATAATACTCGTCGCGGAAGGTCGCCGCCTCCTCCGAGATGCCCCGGGAATTGAGAAGCCCTGTCAGCATGTCCCGGCGTGTGGTCTCCTGCCCGCGCTTGTCGTTTACGGTCAGAAGCTCCTTGTCGATGAAATAGCCCATCAGGCCCTTGATTTCACCGTTTCCGTCATAGAGGGGCATCTTGCTTGCCAGGATCTCCTTATTCTCCCCATCGTTCATGCACTTGCCGGGGATATTGTGGAGCGTCACGCCCTCATGGATGACCTGGTATTCGTCGTTTTTATAGCGGTCGGGGTGCACATGCCAGCCGAGGTCTTCATCGTTCTTGCCGACAATGTCCTCCAGCGAGGAAAAGCCGTAATACTTCAAAAACGCCCTGCTCGCCCCGACAAAGCGGCGATCCCGATCCTTCCAGAAAATGCGCAGGAGATCGGAGTGGACAAGGTCGTTCCAGAGCACAGCCGGCGCATAGACGTCGTCCTCCCCGTTGTCGGCAGACCTGCTTTTCAGGAGGACATTGGCGCTTTCATGGATATTCCGGACGAGCATGATGTAGTGATCGTCGTCAATTTTGAGCAGCGTGTATTCCTTCCAGGCATACTGTCCGTGGCGGACGCTGGTGCGGAACATCTCCGAAAAGCTCTCACAGGCGGAATCCTCAAAGCGTGTAGTCGCCCGCTGCGGGTCAAAGGCGCGGATATACGCCTCCCTGTCGTCGGGATAGATATATTTCTCCGCAAACTCCTTCACCAGCGCTTTGATGCCCTGCCTGCCGGAGAGCAGATCCTCCCGCGTGGCGGTGTAGAGGGGGCGGATGGTATCCTCTTCGACGCTGACCAGGGTGATGCGCTCAAAAAGCGCGTAGATCCGGCGGACGAAATCGTCAAGATAGCCGGTGTTTTTCGACTGATTGTCCTTGGTGAGATTGGTGATGCGGATGAGCACGCAGTATCTGTCCCGGGTTTCCGCCATGCGGCGGGCCTGGATCTCATAATACTGCTCCTGGAAGGTAAAAAGCATCCGCCCGTCCCCGCCGGACTTGACGGAGTCCATGAGATTCACGATCTTGTCCGAGATCAGGTGATACGGCTGGGGCTTGCACAGCATCTCCTGCGTAAAGATGTTGAAGAACATGCCGGTGCTGGCTGCCGTCTCCTCGAAGGCGGTGTTATAGAACAGCACCTTGAAGCTGTCGGCGGAGAATTCCGCGAGCGCCAGCGGGATACTGTTGAGCTGCCGGGCTGTGACGATGGCGTCATGCTCCTCCCGCGTCATAAAGGGGACGGCGCTGAGATAGTCGATCCTGCCGATGTCGTCGTAATACTGCCGATCCTGCGGCAGTTCGATCCCGATCCCCTGTTCCTTCAGATTGGCCAGCGCCTTGTCATAGGGCAGCGGCTTCCCGAAATAATAGCCCTGCACCTTCTCGCAGCCGATATTGCGCATGTAGGCAAACTGCTCCTCCGTCTCCACGCCCTCGACAAGCGTATGGATATCAATGCTCTTCGCCATCTCCACGACGGCGGTGGCAATACGCTTGGAGCGAAGATTGAAGGGACGCAGAAAGCACATGTCAAGCTTGAGTTCGTCAAAGGAAAACTCCTTGAGGGCGTTTAAGGAGGAATAGGCGCTGCCGAAATCATCCATCCAGATCTGATAGCCCGCCGCGCGAAAGCGATCCACGATCCCCTTCAAAAGTTCCTTCTGCTCGGCCATGACGCTCTCGGTGATCTCAAAGCAGATAAAATCATGCGGGATCTGATAGTCGCTCACAATATGGTCGGCGAGGGAGAAAATGTCGCACAGGGTAAAGTCCAGCCGGGAGAGATTGACCGACACTTGTATAGGCACCTCTTCATTCGTCATGCTGCTGCGAAGTCTCGCGCAGACCTGACGCAGAATCGCCATATCGAGAAGGTGGATCACCCCCGCCTTTTCAAGTACCGGGATAAACTCATCCGGATATATGACGCCGTGCTCCGGGTCGATCCAGCGGGCAAGCGCCTCAAAGCTGCACAGCTGTCTGGACGAGGTGCGGATCACCGGCTGATAGTACGCCTGGATTTCATGGCGGTCGATTGCCTTCTGATAGTTCTGTCTGATGTATTCTTCAAGCTTTCTTCCCATGGCGGTTCCTCCGAAATGAATACCGTCCTGATAAAACTAAACAAGATTGCAAAACGGCTATGGGATATTTTTATCAAAAAGTTATAAATTTGTCAAGTTGAAAACGCTTTCCGGAAGTCCCGCCTGCGTATGTTTGGTCAAGGCAAGAAATTGCAGGAAAACAATTTGACATTGACACGGACTGCAGCCATGGAGTGCTTGCATCTGCTCCTTTCATTCGTTATAATCACATTATAATGACTATATGATGGCGAAACGCCGCAAGGCGTTCCGCCGAGCAGCTTTGCTGCTCAGCGCCGCAGCACGGCTGTGGCGCCATATATTCATTGCAATGAGCATCGCACGAATGATTCATAGAATCATTCGTTGCCAAACTTGTCGTTTGGCAACGAAATCAATCGAATTCTCGATTGATTTCGTTATGCGATGATCATTATAATCATTCCATGGTGCTGAAGCCAGGCTGCAGTGCAAGGCCGCTGCGGAGCCTTGCGGAACGTTCTACGGCGTTTCGCCATCCGGCAGTCAAGACAATACCCTTCTGCTTGCAAGGGGAACGGAGGCGCATATGTTCACAAGAAATCACTTTATCTGGATGGCAATATGCCTGCTGTTGATCATCATCGGGCTGCGGCAGCTCATAAAGCGCAGGGTGCCGCTGCGCAGCGTGCTGGCTGTCTGCTGTGTTCTGGCGGTTTTCTCTGAATACATCAAGGTTTTAAGCTCGGTGGAGATGCTGCCGCTCAGCGGCACCGACGGCAACTATCCCTTTCTGGATCTGGGTCATCTGCCCTTTCACCTCTGCTCGATCCAAATTCTTTTTATCTTTTATGCCCGCTTTGCTCAAGCTTCTCCCAGGCGGGATACGATCCTTGCCTTCATGTATCCCACCTGTGCGGCGGGCGCGTTCTTTGCGCTGCTGCTGCCAAGCATCTTTCCCAGCAGCATCGATATCTCCCAAGCGTTTACCCATCCCCTTGCCTATCAATACTTCCTCTGGCACTGCGCGCTGATCGTGCTGGGGGTGTATATTCCGCTTTCCGGCGAAGTGCGGCTGTCCGGAAGGTATTATCTGATTACCTGCGGGCTGCTGACCGTGACGGCTTTCGCGACCATCTATCTCAACTCCGCGTGCTCCGCGGCAGTCTATGCGCTCGGAAAGCCTGTCAGCCTTGACTTTGCAACCAATTTCTTCTTCACCATGCAGACGCCGATCGGCCTGCCGCTGATCACGCGGCAGCAATGGATGCTGTATTATCTCATTTTGCACCTGCTCGCCTATCTGCTGATAGGGCTGCTGTATCTGCCATTTATGAAAAAAGACCGGGCACGCCGGGGCAGAAGGGATGTGACAATATGAAAGATTATGAATCCCTGTTCGTTCAAACCGCGTGGAAGATCATGGAGGAGCTTCACCGCGCTTCCTCCACCGCGGAGGGGCTTTCCGCCTGCCTGAACATTCTGTGTGAAGCGCTTTCCTGCGATCAGGGCTCCGTCTGGGTTTCGGACAGCAGCGGTGATCATCTGCTTTCCATGGCGGAGCGTGGGTCGGCAAATCACATCGGGATGCGTATAGAAAAGGGCAAAGGCGCTGCGGGCAGAGCCGCAATAAGCGGCGAGCCCATACACATCAACGGCGGGGAAGACCGCGGTCTTCTCACCGATGTCGAGCGCGATGCAGGGCTGCCGGAGAAGGCCCTGCTGTGGGTGCCCCTGCGCACAGGACACGGCGTTTTAGGCTGTGTTCAGCTGGGCCGGCACGACACGGATTTTACGCCGGACGACCGACGCATTGCCGCGCGCTGCGGCAGCATAATTGCGCTCGATCTGGAGGAAAAAGGGATCGACTTTCTGCCGGATGCGCTCCGCCGCCCGCTGCTGTCGCTCAGAAACGTGACACGAGAATATGAAAACGGTGACCGGACGATACGCGCCCTGAACCGTGTCAACCTGGATATCTATGAAAAAGAGCTGCTGGCCATTCTGGGAGAAAGCGGTTCCGGGAAATCCACGCTGCTGAACCTGATCGGCTGCATGGATCGCCCGACCGAGGGGCAGATTCTGGTCGACGGAAAAGACTTTTCCGCCCCGACAGAGGATGAGATGACGGAATACCGCCGCAGCACGATCGGCTTTGTGTTTCAGTCCTACAACCTGATGCCGACGCTCACAGCGCTTGAGAATATCCGTTTTATCGGGGAGATCAGCGACAAGCCCATGGACGCGGAGGAGGCGCTTTCACTGGTCGGGCTCTCGGAGCGCGCCAACCATTTCCCCTCTGCCCTCAGCGGCGGGCAGCAGCAGCGCGTCGCCATTGCCCGCGCGATTGCCAAGTCGCCGCGTCTGATTCTCGCGGACGAGCCCACTGCCGCCCTCGACTATGAGACGGGAAAGGAAGTCCTGCAGGTTTTGCAGGCTGCCGTAAAGAAAAGCGGTGCTACGCTGGTCATCGTGACGCATAACACCGAGATCGCAAAAATTGCCAACCGCGTGATTCGTATGAAGGACGGGAAAATCCTGGGTGTGCATATCAATCCCAATCCCCTGCCCGCAAGCGAGCTCTCCTGGTAAAAAAGGAGGAAGACATGAAAAAAACGCGATTGACAGAGGGTCTGCGCAATATTCTGAAAAAGAAAGCGGCTTTCCTGACGCTTTGCCTGATCATCACGCTGGGCCTGGGCGGCTTTTGCGCGGCGCAGTTTGCCCAGAGCAGCATGAAAGCTGCCGGAAAGGCTTTTTTTGAGCGCAGTGCCTTCAAGGATTATGACATGTTCTGCTCCGTCGGCATTGATCGGGCCGGCCTGGAGCGCATTCAGGCGGTCGAAAGTGTTGCCGCCGCGGAGGGGCGCTTTGAGACGGACGCCGTTTATTCCTATGGCGCGACCGACCGGGCTGTCCGTGCCCTGTCGCTGACACAGGAAGTCAGCATCCCGCAACTGTGCGAAGGGCGCCTGCCCGCACGGGCGGACGAGTGTCTGGTAGACCCCGATCTGCTGGGCGACAGCGGTGCGAAGCTCGGAGATTCCATCAGCCTGCGCAGCAAGGCTGCCTCAGGCGGACTC
>Ga0256407_10013347_pt1 | contig 10990 bp, 13 predicted proteins | sample RumenRJG_04DNA_FD_193489 | JGI IMG/M metagenome (GOLD analysis project Ga0256407, IMG submission 193489) | Bovine rumen microbial communities from Lethbridge, Alberta, Canada - RJG_04 | ecosystem: Host-associated > Mammals > Digestive system > Stomach > Rumen | place: Canada: Alberta... | reverse complement strand
AAGCCGGAAGAACAGGAGGAAACGATATGCTGAATGAGAAGGAATTGAGAAAACTTATAGCTGAGAAAAAAAGCGAAATGGAAGCGGCAAAGAAAGCATATCTCCGTGTACATTATGAACGGCAGATCATGGCGATCAGCGATACACTTTGCAACAGTCAGGAAGTACTTGACCTCATAGACGAGGAAGAACTTACAAAAGATGACTGTGTCCTTTTTGCCGGTCTTATGGCTCGAAGAATACAGGCCATATATCGCAATTTCAAAGAAATCATTGATAAAAACAAGTCACGCCGGAAAGCAAAAAACCAGAGCAGGAACGAGCGCAGGCACCAGACTGATCAGGAAAACAATGCTACGGATGACACGGACAAAAAGGTATCAGCTCCGGCAACAAGAACCATAAATAGCGATAACATTAACGCAAACGCAAGGAAATATTGAATAAGGATCGGGCTTGGCCCGGAACTTATTCAAGATGGGGCGAAGCCCCATCATAAGGGGATTCCAAAGGGGCTTTGCCCCTTGGCAAGCTAGACTTTGTAAGACAAAGTCGTTGCTTGTATGGGCGTGTCGAAGCGAATAATACGGCAGAAACAGTAAAGGAGGCAGAAAATGAGCGGAGACAAGACAAAAAATAAGGATAAGAGCATAACCATACGGATCAATTCAGAAGTGGCGGACATCACGGACAGACTTGCGGAGGACTACGGTGTGACGCGGAGTGAAATAATAAGGCTGGCCGTAGATAATTCACTTTCAGCATACCTGGACCGTGTAAAGTATATGGATCCTGAACAGGGGAAGGTTATCAACCAGAACATAATTACCGTGGGAAACATAATGGGAGAAACGCTTTATAACCTCAGAAGGATCGGGGCTAATTTCGATCAGCTGCTCCACAAAATAAACGCCGGACAGGCTGTTGAACTTCAGAATAACAAAGATCTGATAAATCGTAACGATCTTAATAATATCATGACACGTTTGGAAGTGGTAGTAAAGAAGGTGGGTGATGACCTCCATGTATTCCAGAATTAGCGGAGCGAAAGATGGCCGGGGTTCCATAGAATATGCAGAGGGAACAGCGCATAACGGCGAAAAAGACCGTAACGTACTTGTGTCTACAATTAATATGATACCTGATGGCCGTTACGCTTATCAGATGGCTCCGCTGTGGCGGCTCGCAAGAAAAAACCATAACATACAGACAAGAAGGATAGTCATCTCCTTTTCGAAAAAGGAACTGGATCCATACAGCCCGGAAGACATTAATACAGCAAGGGATATCGTTAGCGAGTTCATCAGGACATACTATCCCGACAGGCAGGCAGTATTATATTTCCAACGGGATGGAGAGGGAGGATGCCTTCACTGTCATGCTATCGTTAACGATGTGAGCCTTACAGATCACAGAGGATGTACAAGAGAACAGCAATACTATAAATACGTCAGAAACGGGATAGATAAGGTGGCATCAAAATATATCACCCTTGACTACGGCAGACCGGCAAAATCAAAAATGACAAGAACAGAAAGGGTCAAAGCAGAAAAAGCTGCGGAGATCATTAAACATTTTCCTGAACTTAAAGGAAATGAGCTTCGCGAAAAGCTTATTGAGGAGAAAGCATATTCCTTTAAGGAAGATATGAAAGGCCGGATCCATGAAGCTATGATGGAGTCCATAAATGAAAAAGACTTTATCCGGTGCCTCAAGGAAAAGGGGATAGACACAGAAAAAAGAAAGAGCAAAAAATACGGCGAGTATTATGTTTATGATTTCAAGAATTGTCCTATAGGAGTGAAAAACACCAGATCAAGATCATATAAGATGGGAGTTAGTTATGGCCCTGAAGCCGTAAAAACCATATGTAATGAAAAAAAGAAACAGTCACAGAAAACAGATGCCAATGAATTCATAAACTGGATGAAAAAAAGCGGACGCAGCTGTTTCGAATATGATGACAACGGCCATCTTATCAGGACTGATTTTACGCTCTGGGAGGAGCTCCATCAAGAATTCGAGAAGGAATTTATTAAAGCCGGAGACACCGGAGAAATACCGGAAAACTCACAGAATACTCCTGCAATAAAACCTGCAGATGACGGGACGTTGAAGAAAACGAGCAGTAATAACGCATACAGACACATCAGATCCTCATCCGGCGTGATTAAAAAGGAACTGGAAGACTTAAAAGCGTTAATTAAAGACACGGGAAGTTTATTAGAAAAGCTTGTTGACGAGCAGGCGTTAAAAGAAGCAGGATCCAGAAGATACGGCAATGCTATGGATGAAATCAGTATTCAAAGAAAAAAACAGGCAGATAGATCGCTTTAATGAAAGGAGCATACCATTATGAAAAACAATAATAACAACAGTAAAAGAGATATTGGATTTAGTTTTGATTATTCTGATAACGGCGCGACAGATGCTGATCAGCTGCTCAACGAAGGTACTATGGCCAGAAAAAACAGTTTGAATGGGAAAGAGAAAACATCCGATGCCTCAGCAACGCTGGAGGTATTAAATAACATATTTAAGGCGTTCAATACTGTTTCAGAAATAGGAAAAAGTCAGGCAGCAGATGTTGCTTCCGATAATCCTGATAAGAAGGAATCCGGGAATAATTCTGCAAATGTGGTCAACGATAATGGGACACCGGAATCATCCGTATCGGTACCATCGCAGGATAATTCTCCGGTGGATGCAGCAGAAAAAATGTCTGCCGATAATATAGAAACGGAATCTCCGGTGAAGCCTGAGAAGGAACAGAAGGATAAAACAGACCTTAAAACGCATGAAGCCAGTAAAGGATCATCAGATAATAATTCCGGTGATCTTTCCGCCATGGTGCAAAAAAGACTCTGGTTCTTTCCTATTTTCGAGGGCGACGAGAAGAGGGTCGAGGACATACGCCGGACAAAGGAAATTGTTTCAAAATTTGACAGTTATGAAGAGCTTACCAAAGCAATCAATGATTACATGGAAGAGGGAAATGACGTGGATGCAGAGGTGTTCTTTCTGCTTCATAATGCGTATACGTTGGAAAAGCCTGAAAAGTATTATCACTTTTTCCGCTCGAACCTCTTCAGCAAAGAACCCCTGTCCGGGGGAAAGGGTGAGGAAATTGATGACATCCTGGGGAAAATAACGCAGAAGAAAGTAAGAGGCTGATTCAGATACATAAACAATGCTATGCTGAATATATTCTTCAGTTTTTCCGCCTTGAAAAATTCTTAATGTAGTCTATGAGTGAGTATTCATCCATAACCTCAGACAAATGCGCCGATTTTATACAGGGTGCAAGGTTAGGATATTGTTTCAGCAGTTTTCTGAACATACGGAGAAACCTTTCCCTTTTTAGAGGAAGTATACTCCTGTACGCGCTACCTTCAATATGCTTAAAACCATTCTTTTTCAGATAATTTCCGATGATAGGGTAAACTTTGTGATAATCTCCCCAAAGGATGTTTCCTTTCTTCGTATCAATATCAAAGATAAACTCTTTTCTATAGACGGGATGGTTATCACTCATACAGCAATTCCTTCATCTCTGTACCATTCAAGGGTGTCCTCAATGCAATCATCCTTTGTCCCGTTGACTTCAAGAGTCCATTCATTCAGAAAAGAAACATAAGAATGGTCTTCATCGGTAATATCGGCAACAAATCCTCCAAGAAGAGCAAAAGCACTGTCTCCGTCAAGTTCAAAGACACCCTTACTGGTTTCTTTGATACCATTATCTTTTGAATAATCCCGCATGGGCTTAAGAAGATCTTCTTCTGTTTTACCTGCGGCATTCAGTTTATCTTCATTGAAAATAAAAGTCAGCTTTCCCATAAGTTTTATCCTCCGTGAAACATATATGAGTTATTCTACCACATATGGAAAAATGAGGGAATGGATTTTATGGTATACCAATCACTAATGATGTAATGCCCAATTAGACTCAGATTTAAAAAACATCTTAAAGTTGCAGAAACAATGTTTATATTGTTATAATATACAAGTAGATCGTAGTTATATTTAGTAAGGAGATTTGTAATTATGCGTAAACATGACAGATATTTTTTAAGAGTTACAAAAGGAAATTGCAAAGAAATTACTTCCTATATTGCTGACAATGGACTTTTCGAGGTTACTGCGCCAAACAACAGTACAGATGCTGATATAACAAAGTACCTCCGTAACATTAAACCAGAACAATATAACGAAATACTTGATAAACAAAAGAAATATAAGGAAAAATTCAGGAAGAATGCATCTTTATTGATAAATAAATATAAGGAGGAATTTAACCTGCCTAAATCGTTTGGCATCCGTCTGCGACTTCAAATAAAGACAAAAAAAATTTGTGATTGCAATGTTGAACGGCATGGTATCGATTTCGAAGCTCATTTAGAACTCATTGCCATACTTATATATTCCCCTGCCGACTTAGTTGAGAAAATTATAAAGGCAATGGTTTATTCTATCGCATGTGAATATGAAAATCTTTGGGCACAGATAGATGGTTTATCAGCCGGCATAATGAATTTTCCCGATCCGGAAATTATAGCTGAATCACATAGTAAAATTCCTGAAGAGGATAAGTACAAAGTCACATTGAATGAAAACGAAATAAGCAAAATAGAGACTGAATACAAAACAGCCTCAGAACAGTTTAGTAAAATCAATGATATTGGGGTTTTCGGGTAATACTTTAATATCATACCTGTTTTGGGATCCTTACTCAAATGGGTAATCTGCGGATTTGAAAAGGATCCAGAAAATGGTGCTGTTTATGTGATACCGGAGTTTTTTCTTACAGATGGTATAACCCGGGGTATAAAAGGGGTATAAAGATGACGGCTGCCCCTCCTTTTCCTTTATTTTACTGGGGGTGGGATGGTATCTTTTTCGATTTCCATCGCCTTATCTTTGAAAAGCCTGTGGTTGTGCGCTTTTTTGTTTTCGAAATTATTATTGTTTTTTATTGGTTATGTACAGGGGGGTATGGTTACCGTTCTGGTTACCAGATATAAAGAGAGACATACGGAAACCCGCTCCTTTCTTAGGTTTCCCGCATCCCGATAACCGGGTTCGAATACCTCGTTCCGACTTTTTTGAAGAGTGGAATTGTCTGCTGCTTTCTTATGATGGAAAGCCTATAGAATGCGTAATATAATCAAAGAGCAGACGATAGGGGGAATCGGATATTGGAAAAGCACGAGACTGTATAAGCTGGGCGCTTAATGAAAAAGCTGCAAAATCATTCCGAGATATATTATTGCCATTTCCGATTTTTATACGTATAAATATTTAAAGAGGTAAAAGCTGCCCAATTTCGGAGGACACGGTTATGAAGCTTACAGGAAATCTTAAGAAACAGGTAGAAAAGGCAGAAACAAAAGACGAAAAGAAGAGCCTCATTGAAAATGCAGGGATGCTGCTTAGCGATGAGGAGTTGGATCAGGTGGCAGGAGGGCAAAGGGAGCGTCGCAGTCATAAACGGCGCGTTCAAGACCCTACCATCTCTTATTCATGAGGAGGGGAAAGCCTTCCAGCAAGCTGTCTCAGCCCACCCCTTCCAGCGGGGTGCTAAACAGCCTGTGGCTGTTTACTTAGTGACCGCTAAACAAATAACATCTGTTGCAAACGCTTGATATATCCTTGTACCAAAACTTGGAGGTATGCCATGTACAGGGAAGTATTTCATCAGATATCATTCTCGGATTTCAATCAGTCAAGCGGAATGTAGTTAGACATAAATAACGAATGGGTACATTCGGGAAATGTGTACATTGCGCATAGGAGTAAAAAAAGTTAATATTAGTTTGCGTACTAAGGTATCTGCCACAAAATATTACCCTGCGTATTGCCGACAGGGAGTGAGCTATGGAAATTAAAAGAAATATCTATTATAAGATAGCTGAGTGGAAGAAAGAGACAAATGGGACGAAGGCATTACTGATTGAAGGAGCCAGACGAATCGGAAAATCAACGGTTGCTGAAGAATTTGCTCAGAATGAGTACAAGTCCTATATCCTGATCGATTTTAATAAGGCTAAGAAAAAGATAAAAGATGCCTTTGAATCCCTTGATGATCTGGATATTTTCTTTCAGACACTGACGCTTGAATACAACACAAGGCTGTACCCAAGAGAATCCCTGATAATATTTGATGAAATACAGAAATTTCCAAAGGCCAGGGAGGCAATTAAATATCTTGTCGCTGACGGGAGATATGACTACATTGAGACAGGCTCGCTGATATCAATTAAAGAGAATGTAGAAAACATAACAATTCCATCAGAAGAACGGAAAATGCAAATGTATCCTGTAAATTTTGAGGAATTCATGGTATACATGGGTGAAGAAATACTTCTTGATCATATAAGGGAATGCTTTGAGAAAAGCCAGCCGCTTGATAGGCAGATGCATAATAAGGCTATGCGCTTATTTAAGGAGTATATGCTTGTTGGTGGAATGCCTCAGGCAATAGTCGCATATAAGAAGAATGGAAGGGATTTCCATGCTGCCGATGTAGAAAAAAGGGATATCCTTGCGCTCTATGAAGATGACATCAAAAAGGCAACCAGGAAATATAAATCAAAGGTCTCAGTTATCTTTGATAATATCCCGGGCTTTTTGTCAACGCATGAAAAAAGGGTTGTTTTAAGTGAAGTGGACAGTAATAATGGAACCTTTGATCGTTATGATGAGCCCTTGTTCTGGCTTGGCGATTCCATGATATGTAATCTTTGCTACAAATGTAATGATCCGAACGTTGGTCTGGCACTAAATAAAAATGAATCTTATGTAAAATGTTATATGGGAGATACAGGATTATTGGTCAGCCATGCATTTAGCGAGAATGAAATCAAGGATGAACAGCTTTATAAGCAGATAATGGATGGGAAACTGTCACTTAATCAGGGAATGCTCTATGAGAATATGATAGCGCAGATGATTACAGCATCAGGTCGTAAGCTTTTCTTTTACACAAGATATAGCGAGAAAAAACATAGGAATGATATTGAAATAGATTTCATCATTTCAAACGAGAGCAAAACAAAGTTCAAAATCAGTCCTATAGAAGTAAAATCATCAAAAAATTACACGACCTCATCACTTGGAACATTTAAGGAACTCTTTAAGAAAAGAATTGATAAGCAGATAATAGTGCATCCTAAGGGCTATTCAGAGGCAGATGGAGTGATAAAGATACCTCCATACATGATGCACCTAATATAAATTTGCAGATGTACTATAAGACAAGTAATAAAGAAATAAAAGGTGATCGTGAAGGACATGGCGGAAGCACCGATAAATGAGAAAAACTGAACCAGGTTGGTTCAGAAATTCATGAAAAATCCTCAGTATTTTCTCGATACTGAGGATCTTCGTGGTCATAAGAAGAAGCACCGCCCATTAGATGCGCCTGCGGCGCGGGGCGGTGCGCAGGTCATAAGGAATCCTCCCGCTCCGCGGGGTCTCCGCTCCGCTCCGGTCGGTGCTATACGCACGTCCCCCGGACGTGCAGCACCCCTCCTTATGACAAGTACTGGGCTAGAAGGATTCGAACCTTCGAAGTGACGGAGTCAGAGTACGTATATTCGTAGGCTGGAATCCAGTATTTATCGGGGTTGTGGCAGTTCATATTTCAAAACTTCATTATGAACTTCATTATCCATTTTAAAAAGATTTCCTAAGATAATTATGAGCTGAATGTGGTGATATCACCATCGTTCAGCTCGTTTTGACTATATATAATTGTGTTGGTCTCGTCAAGTATTATGTTAAAATGAGTTTATATTATATTCCGAGTTAAACCGAATATACATAGGATGGTTTTTTCGGGAGGAATACAGAATGGTTAATAGACGGATAAGTGAGTACATAAGCAAATTTGCGGATATGCTGAATGACGGCAACGTGCCGGATATTCAGATAGTTGATGACCCTGCCATCGGAGATGGTTTCAGAGACCTCGGCTTTGACATGGACTGCGGTCATGCCTTCGAGGAGAAGTACGGTCAAGACGTTTTTAGGAATTCAGATGCTCTGGAGAAGGTCATCGATTCCATTGACGATATTCAGCTGTTGGGTTCCGTCATATTTTCACAGTGGCGATATTACAATCATTTGGCTATGGGTGAGAGCATCCGGGATGAAGAGCCAATGCGGTGGTTCAATATGATCATCAATAGGATGCAGGAACTGATGCATAGTAGAGCAGCAAGTAATTCCGAGAACCCCAAGAATGGGGCAACATTTCAGAGACGGGTTCAGAATTGGTTTATTAGAAGATACGGACAAGGCTTTGAGCTTGAAACGAAGATTCCCATTGGAGATCCGGCGAAGGATCATAAATTTGATATTGTAAATCTTGTGAAGAAAATAGCCATCGAGTGCAAACGGTATACATGGACTGAAACGGGAAATGTCCCAAGCGCAAAGATGGGATTTACAAATGAGGCAGCATTCTATCTCTCATTTCTGCCGGATGAGTTTGAAAAGTATATTGTTATGCTCCACTCGTATCATGCAAAGAGAAATGAGAGCCTTGCCGAGTATTATTACAGGACAAATAAGCATTTAATCGGGAAAACAAAAATTGCCGAGTATGATCCAGAACGCGATGAGTTGTTTATTATCCAGGACAAGAATAGATAATAAGCGTACGCCTCTTTCGGGTTCAATCAATGGTGGCAGCCGGAACTGATATAAAAACCATAGAAAAAATCGGTAGTCCGAAGACCACCGATTTTAAACATAATCAAAAAACTTACACACTTATCTTGACCCATTCTCTCTTTCCCCTTTGGAGGAGTTATTTCTCTCTTTTTTGTTTATTTCTTCAGTGAGACAACAGCAATCCTTTTACCATCGACTTCACGAACTTCCCGAGCAGCAATATAATATTTTGCAACGGTTGCCTCCTCGTCGCCTAAATAAGCGGCTATATCCTTTATTGTATATCCTTCCTGATACAACTTTGTAGCAAATGATCGCCGGAGTATATGCAAACCACTTACATTATCAGATATACCAGCATTTTTGTATACTGTGCCTACAATATGTTCGATTTCAGTCGCGGTATAATTATTACCTGTTTTTGTTAAAGCAATGTAGTCATCGGGCCCTTTCCAGGGAGTCAGGGAATATATCTCATCGAGGATTGATATCGCATCATCACTTAATTCAATATTTCTGGCTTTTTTGTTTTTTGTACTGCCTTCAAGAGATATATAACTGGTTTCAACATCCTCATGCTCTAGAGCTTTTACGGGATGGCGGCTTTTATTTACCCTTAGGATATGGTTTTCGCGGTCATAATCTTTCCAACGTAGGGCTATGTATTCCCCGATTCGGATTCCGGTTTTCAGTAAAAACCTACCATGTATACCGCCTGGATATTTGTATTGGCCATATGGCTTTTTTTCTTTGGCTGTAATCAAGAAGCATAATTCTTCTTGGATTGTTAAAACCTTGACATCGACATCATCAGCGTTCTTATTTTCCAAGGCATCTAATTTATTATTTAATATTGTACGTACACCTTCTATTGGATTTATAGTCATTTTTTCGGTGCTTAATGCCCATTTAAAGGCTGCATCAAGGACGTATTTGGCTTTTTTGATCGATGATACTGATAATGCGTTTTGCGGACTCCAGCGGTCGGCGATGCGGTGGTCAACGGTCGGACGGCGGTGACGAACGGTCGACCTTAACCGCTCATAATTCTGTACCAGCATGCGCGAGTCCTGTCAAGGGCAAGCCTTGTGCTACGCACCCTTGACAGGACTCTCTCAAGCCGGTCAGGGGCCATCAAGCGGTTAAGGATCAATGTGCTGCCTACGGCCGCTGATTGGCGCATCTCGACCGTTCAGCTCCGCAAAAGCGACCGTTTGCTATCGCAATATGCAGATAATTTGCCATCAGAAATTAAAGTACCGAAAAAGGTGTCAATATCTCCACTGGTGATGCTATGTATCTGCATATGACCAAGAGAACTGTTATCTATCTGGTTTCTGATTGTAGAATCGTCCCTGTCCATGGTGCTCCTCGTTATTAATTTTTGACTATACTTCATGTTGAGATGTAAGTTGCATAAATCCGTAACAGTCAAATCAGAGTTTTTTGTGAATATGCTGGATTCAGCTTCCGCAAGTTTTTTACTCATGCGCTTGTTGCATGCAGCCTCTGTTGGGCCAGAAACCTGTATTTTCTTAACCTTACCTGTAATTGGATCTGTTAAGGATTTAATAAGCGTTAATGATCCATCAGGATTATGCCGAAGATATCCACTGCCTTTAGCTCTTCTTTTATCCATAATTTCGCCTCCCTAGACCATCACGTGCTTATTTACATTGGCTATAAGCCATTCGGACAACGCTTGATCAGTTACGATGTATCTGTTGCCGATTTTGATCGACGGAAAAGAGCGGTTATGCATTAAGGCATATGCCTTATCCCTACCTATCTTTAAGACCTCCGCAAGTTCTTTGACCGTAAAAATATTAATTTCAAATGATCTGTTATCATCACAAGTGGTGATTTTATTATTTTTCATTGTTTTATCCTCCTTTCATAAAAATAGAAATTGAATGATTTATTAAGTCGGAATAAATATGGGATCCATTATTTGAGAACAAAGCACTGATCAGAAATAATTAGAAAATTGTTCTTTATTTTTCATAAATACTATGTCCAAAAGTCAGAAAAATCGGACAAGAAAATTGAAAAAATTACTTGGATTGTTGGAAAAAAGGGCAGAATGGCCTGCAAATAGTGGATTGTTGGAGTTTTCCTCTCCCAGACACGTCTGATACATCTATTGAGATAGAGTGTCCCGAGGTTATTACTACCTCGGGACACTCAGACTGAAGACAAAGTCCGCGGCTTATGCCGCGGTCTTCGTTTTTAAACTATTAATCGGAAACCCGTCTTCCTATAAGGAAGACGGCCTTTTTATTATATATTTATATTTAAATAACACTTGAAA
>Ga0256407_10013344_pt1 | contig 10991 bp, 12 predicted proteins | sample RumenRJG_04DNA_FD_193489 | JGI IMG/M metagenome (GOLD analysis project Ga0256407, IMG submission 193489) | Bovine rumen microbial communities from Lethbridge, Alberta, Canada - RJG_04 | ecosystem: Host-associated > Mammals > Digestive system > Stomach > Rumen | place: Canada: Alberta... | reverse complement strand
CGCGCTCGAAGTCTGCTGCGAAACGCTCCAGATAGCCGATAGCCACAGCGGGCTCATTCATCTTCAGATGGATACACTTGCTCTCACACTGCTTCTCCTGCGGACAGACACGACCACAGACAGCGGGTAGGGCAGAGGTGTTCTTCAGCACCTTGGCAGCAGCCAGGAACTGACCACGCTCGATGTTCTTGATAAATGAGGGGATATTGATATTCACAGGACAACCCTCTACGCAACTAGGCTTGGCACAATCAAGACAACGCTTGGCCTCTGTCATAGCCATCTCCTTGGTTAGACCGATATTCACTTCCTCCGTACGGGTGGTAGCACGATAGACGGGGTCGAGCTCAGGCATGACGACACGCTCAATCTGCGTGCGCTCCTTGGGCTTCATGCTCTGCTGGAGCTCCTTACGCCATGGGGCGTTACGATCCGTCAGCACCTCGATACTATCATTGGTAGGATCGGCATCCATCACCACATCAGTGGCCTTTGAAGCCTTGACGGAAATGTCGGAGTCGATGGAATCCAGATGCTCCTCGTAGTGGGCCAACTCCTCCTGCTCTTCACGCTTGAAGGTACCCATACGCTTGAACATCTCGTCCCAGTCAACGAGGGCACCATCAAACTCTGGGCCATCGATGCAGACAAACTTTGTCTTACCACCAATGGTGAGTCGGCAGGCACCACACATACCCGTACCATCCACCATGATGGTGTTCAGTGATACCTCGCAGGGTATATTATGTTTCTGAGCAGTGAGGTTAGAGAACTTCATCATGATTGGAGGACCGATGGCAAACACCTTGTCAACATGCGGTTCCTGCTCAATGAACTTCTCGATACCAACGGTCACTACACCTTTCTCGCCGTAGCTACCATCGTCGGTCATGATAATCACCTCGTCAGAGCTCTCGCGAACCTTATCCTCGAGGATAATCAGATCCTTCGAACGACCAGCCATCACGCTGAGGATGCGGTTGCCAGCAGCCTTCAAGGCCTGGATAATAGGCAGCATCGGGGCTACACCCAGACCACCGCCGGCACAAACCACCGTACCGTATTTCTCAATCTTCGTGGGGTTACCCAGAGGACCCACCACGTCGGTCACATAGTCACCTGCATTCAGGGCACAGAGTTTCTTAGACGAGAGACCAACCATCTGTACAACCAGTGTGATGGTACCTTTCTCGATGTCAGCGCCAGCGATGGTCAGCGGCATACGCTCACCTTTCTTACCTACGCGCACGATGACGAAGTTACCAGCCTTACGGCTCTTGGCAATCAGCGGAGCCTCAATCTCAAAAAGGAAAACCTTCTCAGAGAACTGCTCTTTTCTTACAATCTTGTTCATAATATTTGTTTAGTGTTGTTTTAGTCAATCATATCAAAACCGCAATAGGGCACGAGGGCTGCGGGAATCTTGATGCCTTCAGCCGTCTGGTTGTTCTCCAGCAGAGCGGCTACGATACGTGGAAGCGCCAGAGCCGAACCGTTCAGTGTGTGACAGAGTTCAGTCTTCTTGGTGGCAGCATTACGATAGCGGCACTTCAAGCGGTTGGCCTGATAAGTGTCGAAATTAGATACTGAAGATACCTCTAGCCAACGACCCTGAGCCTCAGAATAAACCTCGAAGTCGTAGCAGATAGAGCTTGTAAAGCTCTGGTCGCCACCACAAAGCAACAGGATGCGATAAGGCAGTTCCAGCTTCTTCAACAGACCCTCCACATGTGCCAGCATCTCCTTGTGGCTCTCCTTAGAGTGCTCAGGCTTGTCGATGCGCACAATCTCTATCTTCGAGAACTCATGCAGACGGTTCAGTCCACGAACATCCTTACCGTATGAACCAGCCTCTCTGCGGAAGCACTCCGTGTAAGCGCAGTTCTTGATGGGCAGATCCTTCTCGTCGAGAATCACGTCACGATAGATATTCGTCACAGGCACCTCTGCGGTAGGAATCAGATAGAAATCATCCACCTCGCAGTGATACATCTGACCTTCCTTGTCAGGCAACTGACCTGTGCCGTAACCAGAGGCGGCATTCACCACCGTTGGCGGCATAATCTCCGTATAACCGCTCTTGCGGGCCTCGTCGAGGAAGAAGTTGATGAGGGCGCGCTGCAGACGGGCACCCTTGCCGATATACACGGGGAATCCGGCACCGGTGATCTTCACACCCAGGTCAAAGTCGATAAGGTTGTATTTCTTGGCGAGCTCCCAGTGGGGCAGAGGATTCTCGATACCCAACTTGGGATTCACGTCCCAGTTGCCTACGGTGTCATTCCCAGTGCATTCCTTCAGGTTCGATTTCACCACATGGTTGTCTTCAGCAGCCTTGCCCTCCGGCACCTCGTCGTAAGGGATGTTCGGAATCTGGCAAAGCATCTGCGTCATCTCCTCCTGAGCCTTAGCCATGGTCTCATCCATCTGCTTCGACTTCTCTTTCAGCTCAGCCACCTGAGCCTTCACCTGCTCAGCCTCGTCTTTCTTACCTTCTTTCATCAGTCGGCCGATCTGACCCGACAACTGTTTCTGTTCATTCAGACACTTGTCGAGCTCCTGCTGAGCCTCGCGGCGCTTCTTATCCACAGCCAATACTTCGTCGATAGCCTCCTTGGCATTGGGGAAATGTTTCTTCTCCAAACCACGGACCACGCGTTCGGTTTCCTCATTAATAAGTTTGAGTGTTAACATGTTAAATACGTATTTATTTGTTTGAATTCAATTTCTAAGGTGCAAAAGTACAAAATATCATTCAAACTACAAAAGAATTGGGCATAAAAAAGCAGAAATCCCTCTCTCCAAAGGAGAGAAGGACTCTGTTGTTTGTTTGGAATAAGTGTTTTTTTAATTTGACCTTAGGCCTCAGCTTTAGGAATCACTGACACAACGCTCTTGTTGTACTTGCCCTTGTGGAAGTTTACGGTACCATCTACGAGCGCGTAGAGAGTGTCGTCCTTACCGATGGCTACGTTGTTACCAGGATTGTGCTTCGTACCACGCTGGCGAACGATGATGTTACCAGCTACACACTGCTGACCGCCGAAAATCTTAATGCCAAGTCGCTGAGCTGCGCTCTCACGACCGTTCTTAGAACTACCTACACCTTTCTTATGTGCCATAATGTTGTTCCTCCCTGATTTAAGCGATTACAGACTTGATTTCTACTTCAGTGAACTGCTCACGATGACCGTTGCGGCTACGAGAATCCTTACGGCGCTTCATCTTGAAGACGATGACCTTGTCACCCTTCACCAGCGGGTTCACTACTTCACATACTACCTTTGCTCCCTCTACGGTCGGAGCACCTACCTTCACTGCACCGTCAGCATCTACGAGCAGCACCTTGTCAAATTCAACAGTCTTACCAGCCTCGGCATCCTTGATGTGGTGCACGAAGAGCTTCTTGCCCTGCTCGGCCTTGAACTGCTGACCCTGAATTTCTACAATTGCGTACATTGTTTATTTATTGTATTAAAAGGGATTTTTCCGCGAGGCGGCGCACGTTCGTACACACTTCACTCTGCCCCTACGGACTCTAATCGGGGTGCAAAGGTACACATTTTTAATTTTATAGGGAATAGTTTGGGGCTGATACTTCTTGGTTTTTATGAAAGTTTAACACTTTGAGTAAGGGTAAAAAATAAAGCGATGACTTTCTCAAGCAACCGCTCCATATCTTCAATAGGTATTAGTTTCCTAAGGTAAAAAGATTGTTTTCAGGATAACGTTTGCAAAGATAAGACTTTTTTCCTTAACAGCCAAACTTTTTCCAACTTATTTTTGCATGCAACGAAGTGTGTGCCCACACAAAAGCAAAATTTATCAAATGTTAACATAAAAAGTTGTGCAATCGATTATTTTTAATACTTACACACGCGTACCTAATTTTTTTATACATAAGTTGTCGTCTAGCCCGAACACCAAGAGAGACACCCCAATCGGATGCCTCTCTCTTCTTTTTGTCATCTCGAGCGCCCTTTTGTCATCTCGAGCGTAGTCGAGAGATCTAATGACTCATGCACGACGTAGCCCCAAGGGCCGTCAGTATCGCCGATGCAATCGACACGATGACCTGAATCACGAACTTAGCAGTCTCTTTCTTCGTCATAACTCACCTCCTCGTTTAAGGATTAATCACTGGAGGAATGTCGGTACCGGTATTGCTGTCATTCTGACTCTCGGGATCCTCCACCTCGCCAGAAGTCGAAGTCACACGCTTCACCTCTTTGCCGTCTCGGTCGTAGCAGGTGATGACGATACCAGTGTTGGCAAGCTCATCCTTCAGATCGACCGATGGAGTGAAGATGATACGACGGCTGGAGATCAGACCGGTCTTCACGTCCTCCACCTTCTCCACAGACTTTGAACGGAGTCCGAATCGCATGGAACCCAGTCCGGGCAGAGCCACCGCGTGACCTTCCGTAGCCCAAGCCTTGATTACCTCACCGGCTGCATCCCAGCAAGCCTTCATCACGCCTTGGCTAACGCCACTTCGGAGAGCTGCCTCGCGGATCACCTTCTTCTGGTCGAGACTGGTGTAGAGCTCGGGTTTCAACACGTAACGGTAAGAACCAGGATCGTTCTTGTCAAACTTCAGCAGACGTTCTACTGCCTTTACTTTTAATGCCATAATTAATTTAAATTTTAAGGGTGTAAATGTTTTTCCTCTTCCTTAAAACCTCTTCCTTAGTCGTGTTTTTCGCGGTTTCACTATGAAAAACTTACTAGTGCACTTAGAAAAATTTTCTCTATAGTTATGCCGCAAATTTTGTTGCCTGATGTCATTTTCTAACAACGGTACAAAGGTACGAATTTTTGGTGAATTAACCAAATTTTTAAGCGACTTTTTTCACTGAAAATCGAACTTTTTTTTAGTTCGAGTTACCCACTTACCCACTTACCCACTTATGACAGGAATAATTTTGAGTTTTGTAGATAACAAAATTTAATATTATATATTATATATAATATATAATATTAATATATAAATAGAAATATAGAATTTATTCCTTCTTCTTTATCCACCTTTCTCTCAGTACCTATAAAAAACCTTCTTGTCATAAGTGGGTAAGTGGGTAACTGGGTAAGTTGAAAAGTAAAATCTTATTGTTATTTTTAGTAATTACCAATTTATTTTGTAATTTTGCACCCAGACCATCAAAATGGCTACATTAGCCCACCAACCAGCCTAAATCGCTTCGCTTTGCGAAAAAAAATTTCGAAAGAAACGAATCGTTGGCAATGGTGGTAAAATGATGTGAATAAGGGAGAATAATAAATTGTATAATATAATATTGAGCATTATAAGGAAACTGTTTTTATTGTCATCACTTTTATTACTATCATTATCTGTTTCATCTGCGCCAGAAATTCCCCTTTTTGTCATTTGTCATCAATAAAGGCATCTGGGACTTTAAACGTGTTATTCTCATTTGACATCATAAAAAAATCGGGAAAAAGCTTTGATAATTCGCAAATAATGATTATATTTGCACCGTGCTCTGTATAGAGGACATTTTATTTGCTCAACTTTCCGTGAACGAACTGCGACCTCGAACAAGGAGATACACGAGCAAACTATTACCAGAGGAGTATGCGCTTATGCGCAGACTACTCCATTAGGTAATAGAGGCTGTCGCAGGCCTGTTCACGGTAATGGAATGAGTCTGCGCTTCTTTGTGTAGAACGTTAGTGCAGATTCCCCCAAAGTGAAGAATCTATTAACGTAAAATATAAAGTGTTTGAGCAAATGAAAAGATTAGATTTATTATTTATTGCTTTAGCAGTGGTATTATCTGTTTTCGGTCAAACAAAGAAACCGACAATTATGATATTACCTAGTGACAACTGGTGTACCCAACGCTATTTCATGACTACATTTGATAATCAAGGTACTGATGTAAAAGTCCCCAATTATCAACAAGCCTTCCAAGAAGATACAGAACTTGGACAGGTTATTAGTAAAGTTGGAAGTGTGCTAACTAGTCTTGGCTATAGCATAAAAGATGCAGAACAGGAAATCAAGAGCCTTAATGTCAAGCAAGCAGAAGACAATGTAACTATGAGCAAAACGAGTGGTGCCAATCTTGTTGAAAGTCCACTCGACATCTTAAAACGGCGCATCAAGTCGGATATCATTATTCAGATATGGTGGAAGTTGAATCGCGAAGCTGCTGGACGTTCGGCTTCTTTTACACTTGAGGCTTTCGATGCATATACAAATAAGCGAATAGCTACTTCTACAGGTACAACAAAAGCGTCAGCAGAATCAATACCTGTGTTATTGGAGACAGCGGTAAAGGAAAATGTCAAGACATTCGATAAGCAAATGGATGAATGGTTTTCTACTCAACAAAGGGATGGGCGTGAGATATCTCTGACTATTCGCTGCTGGGATAGTTGGGATAAAGATCTCGAAACAGAGTTTAATGGAGAAGAACTGACGGATTGTATTCAATTATGGTTACAAAAGAATTGCGTCAATGGCTCTTTTAACTTAAGCGATGGGACGGAATCTTTTGCTCAATTTGAGCAGGTACGCATCCCATTGCAAGATGAAAAAGGGCGAGCAATGGATGCACGAGCATTTGCTACTCAGTTGAGGAAACACTTACAACAGCCTCCATATAATATCACATCAAAAGTAATCATTCGCGGACTCGGCGAGGCCGTTATAATTTTAGGGGAGAAATGAATATGAAACGGACTATTATAACTTTAACAAGTATTATATTGACTGCAATCTGTTATGCACAAAATATTGGTATCAGTGCACAGATAGTAGATGAGAAAATCCCAGAAGAAGCAGCTCGGCAACTGGAGACAAAACTTCAAAATGCCCTCATTTCAAACAGTTTTGTGAATAATGGTTATATAGAGAGATATGTTTTGACTGCAAAAGTTGATATTACTCAAAAAGATATAACTCCAACTACACCTGCTCGTATTTCTGAGAAAATGGATATAACTTTGATGGTGGGTGATGTGATAGAAAACAAGCTCTATTCATCTGTCACATTATCGGTAGCAGGTATAGGTACAAATGAAAACAAAGCCTTTATCAATGCTTTTCGAAATATAAAGGGGGATAATCCAAAGATTCAAGAAATGTTGAATGATGCCAAGGTTAAGATCCTTGATTACTATTCTAATCATTGTTCCGAGATTATTCAAAAATCGAAACGACTTACATCAACTCAAGCATTTGATGAAGCTTTATTCCTTTTATCCTCTGTCCCTAACATCTGTGAAGAATGTTTTGCTCAATGCCAGCAACAGGCAGTAGTAGCCTATCAGCAAAAGATAGATTCAGAAGCAACTACTCTTCTGGAAAAGGCTAAAACCGCATGGACTTTAAATCAGAATGAGCAAGGTGCCATTGATGTTGCAAACATCATTTGCCAGATCAATCCCAAATCATCTAACTACAATCAAGTGATATCTCTTAGGAATACAGTAAATAAGAAATTGCAGGCAGATGAAAAACGCGAATGGGATTTCAAAATGAAACAATACGAGGATAATCAGGCTTTTAAACGTAGCATCGTAGATGCTGCAAAAGCTATTGGTGTAGCGTGGGGACAAAATCAGCCTAGAACTGTTCATAAAACAATAATCCGTCATTGGTGGTAAATATATTAAACAAACAATTCTAAAACATAAAAATATGAAAGCAAAAGTATTATTTATTGCGCTTTTCATCCTGAATATATTTCAGGTAAGTGCACAAAACACAGATGAAGTAACTTTAGTAGTATCTGCTGATGGAGCAACAAAAGAAGATGCTACAAAAGTTGCTCTTCGTAGTGCCATTGAACAGGCTTATGGCACGTTCGTTTCTGCAAACACAACTATTTTGAATGACAACTTAGTTAAAGATGAAATAGTTACCATCTCAACTGGAAATATCAAAAATTATAAGGAGTTATCTTCTTTTGTTATGCCAAATGGAAAACAGAGTGTTACACTACAGACTACAGTATGTATATCAAAACTCATATCTTATGCACAAAGCAAAGGTGCCTCAACAGAATTCGCAGGAGCAACGTTTGGGATGAATATGAAAATGAAAGAGCTTAATAAACAGAACGAGAAGAAAGCCTTAAATAATCTATTATCAGAAATCACCGATATTCTACCTTCTATTTTCGAGATTAAATTATTTGTGGGTAACCCTATTAATCAAGAAAATGGAAATTATAGATTGCCTATGTTATTACTTTATGAAGAAAACGAAACTCAAAAGAATTTGGATAGAAGAATCCAAAGTACATTAAAGAGTTTGTCATTATCTAAAGAAGAAATAACTGAATATAGGAAAATGGGATTAGAAACTTACAAATATTTTTATGATATGTTGCATTGTATTATACCATTTTATTATAGTAATCCTAGGGGGGTCGATGTCGTATTACGGAATGAAGTTGCTGATTATACAAAAAATACTTTTGGTAGTAATCTAAAGACCTTACTTAGAAATGAAGTCCTTAATTTTGAGATTATTGACAATAATGAAAAAAAATATGATATCTTACCTTTTGATAGAAGATGCGTATATGTTGATAAAAAAAATGGAGGAAAAGTATTTGATCAGAATTATCCATTTGGAGAAGCAGATAATGTTTGGGGTGCACAGGTAATTAATATTGCAAAAGAGATTGTAAGTAATGGGATTGATATAGAATTCTTAAAGAGTTCTTTACAGAGGTATAATGGACGTGATGGGTTTTCATTAGGTCATGGCGGAAGTCTAAGTGTGTGGTTTTATAATAAGAGTCCTGAAGTTAGTGTAACAGAAGAATATATAAGTGGAGCAAATTTTCTTCTTGGCTTCTCAATCGAAATTCCAAAAGAGGATATGATGAAAATTGCAAATTTTAGTGTTCAACGTAAAAAATAAGTATTATGATTCCAAATCATTTATCGCACAAACCTATTGTTGCTGTTGACAATTACAATAATATTGATGGACATTATGTTGCAACAGGTACTGATGTAGAATGTTTATCTATTGGTTATGCACAATATGATAATACCAACCCGCATGAATTGACTGCTAAGGTATTTCGTAAAAATAAGGAAGATGGAAGATGGAGTCCACGGAGTGAAGAATTACCTCTTCATCGTTGTGTAGACTTGTGTAATTTAATTGTTCAATCTATTCTGAAATCAAAGGGCATCAAATATTCTGATGAAGGTAATTGGATATTAATCCCAACAGATGTTGATACAGAAGCATTAAAGGTTATTATGGACTTTTATGAAGATCCAGAGAATCAAATGCAGTCAAAACTTAGAGAATTGATGGATCTATTAAAAATACTCAATCCATGAAAGTATTATTATCCGTGTTATTTGCATTTGTAGCTATTGGGATTAATGCCCAAAGCTACAATAGTGACCGAGTATCATTTACGAACTTTTTGATTCGTATGTATAATGATGCTCCGTTTGAAGGCGTACGAGCTGTAAATGACTATGATAATGCTTTCCTAATTTCAGTATTAGCACTGGATAAGGATAAGTATAAGACTGAGGCGATTCTAAATCGGGTAGCTTCTGTCAAAGCAATGGCTAATGCATCTCGTTATTTCAACGGCTCGAACATTACTCAAGATATGATTATCCATACTACAGAAAAAACTGACGGAACCAGTGATACAGAAATCATTGAGAATATCCGTGAGAATTCTGTGGGATATGTTAAGGCTCTTGAGCAACTTACAAACTTCAAACGTAAAGATGGTTTGCAGGTTTTTATCTTTATTACCCCATTATCAGCAATTAAAACCAATTAGAACAATGAAAACGAAATTAATTCTTATTTCCATTATTACAGGAACTATCTTTGTAATGACTTCATGCAAGAAGGATTACCAGAAATTATCCACAGAATTTATCCGAAACTTGCCTGATTCTTGTGAGTTCTTAGTCCAAGTTGAAAACGAAGTCGAGCATCTCGTTTATTATAAAGAACCGAAGAATACGGCTTTTTACTGTTATAATATAGAGAATGATAATATTGAGGAAATAAAGATACCAGAAGTTCATGAAGCATATGGTACACCTATCGGCATAGGCGGTGGGAAAGAAAATATTGTCGTTGGTTATACAACCATTAAATATAATGAATAGATAAGCCTAATGAGCCTTATGATTTTTATTGCTGTGTTGTGAATGCTGTTGTGTGTGTAAATGTTATCATGGGAGAAGATAAAGATGCATATATCCTTATGAATGATGATGGGAGTAAAGTGAAGAATGAATATGAAGTTTTTTATATAACTTATATGTCAAAGAGGGGCTTGGAATACGTTGGACGTTTAAATAATGCTTTCGTGTTTAAGAAAAGTGTCATGTCTGACAAAGAAGCATTTAGTAGCCTTAATCTGGTATATGAGAAAGGTAAGAATAAAGGGAAGCCTAGAGAATTTTAATTGAAGCATAGTAAGCCTTGAACTGGACATGCCCAGGCGAGAGAATGTGAATTGAAACACACTCTCTCATTACTATGTTAATAGGAGCAGACTCGTTTTACAACAAGAACATAATTGAATAGCAAAGGGGCTCGCTGTCTCAGCGAACCCCGTATGCTAATTCATTACAACAATAAACAAATAACAATAACCAAAAAACAACTTATGAGAAATCAACTAATGTATGAAACTAAAACTGATGCAAAGGTAAGGGGATTTTTGGCTCATTCCAAGAAAAATGCCAGATTCTTATCTGAGTTGTTGCGACAGGCTTGGTGTTTTGCGACAGATCAGGAGATGAAGGGTTGTGAGTGTCGTATAAGGGCAAAAAAAGGGAGCGCGCACACTGCGAACTCCCTTTGCCAACAATCTATGAATAACAATAGACCCTATTATCGAATATTATTTAGCAGTTGCGCTATTGGGGTTTCCTGCATTTTGATGTAGGCGAAGAGTTTCTTTCCTGCATCTTTCAGACTGGCCCCAAAGAGATATACCACATCATCGATAATC
>Ga0256407_10013343_pt1 | contig 10991 bp, 8 predicted proteins | sample RumenRJG_04DNA_FD_193489 | JGI IMG/M metagenome (GOLD analysis project Ga0256407, IMG submission 193489) | Bovine rumen microbial communities from Lethbridge, Alberta, Canada - RJG_04 | ecosystem: Host-associated > Mammals > Digestive system > Stomach > Rumen | place: Canada: Alberta | collected... | reverse complement strand
ACAATCGCGTGATGCAACACCTCCTGCTGCAGCACGGTTTCACGTACTGCGGCATCATCCACTTGGCCTCGGGCGACGAACGCCTGGCCTATCAACGCCTCTCGTCCTCCTAATCCTTAATTCTCGGCTTTCTTGCGTCCCTATGATAGCAAGCACTACCCTTCTTGCGTTCCTTCGATAGCAAACGACCAGAGGTCGAGCGCGGGATGTCGAGCAGCCGCTTTGCTTGTCGAAGTAATCGGCTCTGCCGCTTGGCTCGTCCAAGAACTATAATCACTCATAGTCGTGCCTTAGCCGCACGTCGATACCATCTTCCCGGAGCAGTTCTGGCAGGCGGCTCACGTCGGTCTGTCCGAAGTGATACGGGAAGAGCACCTTCGGCTTCACTACCCGTGCCGCCTTCACCAGCTGGTCGGGCGTCATCGTGTACGGCTGGTTGCAGGGCAGGAATGCCACGTCGATGTCCTTCAGCTGTGCCATCTCGGGGATGTCTTCTGTGTCCCCCGCGATGTAGATGCGTGTGCCGCCAATGGTCAGGACGTAGCCATTGTCCCGCCCCTTGGGGTGGAATTTCAGATGCCCCTCGGTGGTGTTATATGCCGGCACGGCCTCTACCGTAATGTCGCCCGGCAGGCGCAGCCCCTCGCCGTTGGCCATCAGGGTGCCATAGCCCAGTTGCTCGCCGCAGCGATGGTTGGTGATGAGACGAGTCTTATCCGTCGAAAGCTGGCGGATGGCCTCCGGGTCGAAGTGGTCGCCATGCTCGTGGGTCACGAAGATGTAGTCTGCCTTGGGCATCGCGGTGTAGTCCGTCGTGCGCTGTCCCAGCTTTCTCACCGGGTCAATCTCGATCTCCGTGCCCTCATAGATGATGCGCAGGCTGGCATGCATCAGGGCTATGAACTGTATCGGACGTCCGTTGCGGGCGACGATGGTATCTGTCTCATGTGTGTCGGCCGCTGTCGCGTGTAATCCGCACAGCGCCAGCAGGCAAGTGATGATCTTTTTCATAAGGGTCTGTTTTATGATGGGTTTAATTGTTGTTCTTGCCACTGCTTCCGGGTCTTAGGAATATCACTAAACTCAGTATTCAAATTCTCAAACAAGATTTTCTGTTCATCAGTCATCTTTACCAGTCCATGTCCGACTTCCCTGTACCACTTTCTCAGTGCGATTTCGTCATGTTCTCCGTCCATGAAAGGATAATGTCTGTTCTGCATGACGAACAAGCGGAAACGGGAAAGAATTTCGAAGAAGGAGCCTGATGGGAATGCGACTATCTGTCCGTCGTTGTCGTAATCGTATTTCCGGGCAACTGTCACGACACCAGTCTGCTCATCAACGCTCATTCCATATCCGTCTTTCAGTAAACGGCACAGAGTGGCGACAATCTTGTCTCGCCGCTCTGTGTCTGATGGAATATAGTCGTCTAATTGAATGGTAAGTGTGCCCTGATAGTTCCAATACGCCTTTACTGTGATATCCTTCAATACCTTACGCCATTCGATCGATTCCCAGATGTCCTCATCTATATTATACGTGGTTCCTTGTATCGTAATCCGATTTTTCGGCTTTTTCTCCTTTCCTTCTTTTGGCTCTGTCGGAATTTCAGGAGATGAAGCTGCCTCCGTCAGGGGGCGTTCCTCCACCGTGGGTGCATATTGTTTTATCACTTCTATAAATCGTTCGCCATAAGTGTCACGCTTGTGCTCGCCGATACCAAAGGTGTTACCAAAGGCTGACAGGGTAGTGGGCATATCAGTGGCCAACGCATGAAGCGTCTTGTCTGACATCACTACAAAGGCTGGAGTGTGCATCTCGTCTGCTATTTCTTTTCTCAGCACCTTCAGGCGCTCAAACAGATCTTGGTTTTCATCTTGTCCGCTCATCGTTATGGCAGACCCCTGTTCGTCCAGTATTTGCTTGCGGCGGCCCTTCACACTAAAGTCCTCGCGGCTGATGACGGCCAACTGTACACGCCCTCTGCCATGCACGATATCCTGTCCAAGCGGCGTTACATGCAAATGGCAGTCCTCGTTGTAGGCAATCTCTATATATCCCATTTGCAGCATCTGGAGCAGATAGTCGTGCCAGTCTCTGATGGGGACATCTCTCCCTGCCGCAAAGGTCCTGATTTGATTGTAACCGCGCGAAACGACCTCGGGGGAGAAGTTGCCGTGAAGAATATCTATCGTCAGCGTGAATCCGATTTGTTCGCCTGTTCTCAGTATGGCAGAGAGAGCCTTCTGAACGAGTTCGGTCCCATCGAATGTTGATGGGGGAGTGTGGCATACGTCACAGTTACCGCAACCTTTATCACTACTCTCGCCAAAATAATTCAGAAGTATGCGGCGACGACAGACCTGTGCTTCGGCATATTCCTGCATCCTCCGAAGTTTTTCGGCATTGATCTCCCGCTGTCCGCTTTCATCTGCAAAACGGCGCAGTGTGATGATGTCCTGAAGATTGTAGAATAAAATGGTCTCACACGGAAGTCCGTCACGCCCGCCACGTCCTATCTCCTGATAGTAATTCTCTATGCTTTTAGGCAGATTATAGTGTACCACAAACCGTACGTTACTCTTGTCAATACCCATTCCGAAAGCAATCGTCGCACAGACCACCTGAATGCGGTCGTTGATGAAGTCCTCCTGCACCCGATTACGTTCGTCGGTAGGCAGACCTGCGTGATATACACCCACAGACACTCCTTCCTTCTTCAGTTTCTCCGCAAGCGACTCTGTGGTTTTCTTTGCCAGGCAATAGATAATACCACTCTCTTCTCGATGGCGATGAATCAGGTTCAGTATGGTACGTAGCTTTTCTTTGGCAGCATATCCTCTTCTGACATCCAGACTCAGGTTCGGACGGTCAAACGAGCTGATGAAGATTTCCGGATGCTGAAGATGCAGTTGTTCAATGATGTCGGCCTTCGTAATCTTGTCTGCCGTAGCCGTAAGCGCCATGATAGGCACGTTGGGAAATAACTTATGCAGGGTGCCCAATTGTGTGTATTCGGGCCTGAAATCGTGTCCCCATTGCGAGATACAATGGGCCTCGTCAATGGCAAAGAGCGATACTTTCAGCATCGTCTGCATCCACCTCAGTTCCGTCATAAGTCGCTCGGGCGAGATATACAGCAGTTTCACCTCTCCACGCAGACACCGTTCAGCTATCCGCCGATTCGTTGTCTCGTCATTCGCACTATTCAGGGCTTCGGCAGCTATGCCATTAGCCCGTAGTGCCTCCACCTGATCCTTCATCAGCGAGATGAGCGGCGACACAACGATAGCTGTCCCCTCCATCATCATGGCCGGAATCTGAAAGCATATCGACTTACCGCCACCCGTAGGCATCAGCACCAGCGCATCCTTCCGTTGCAACACATGATTGATGATCTCCTCCTGCAAAGGGCGGAAGGAGTCGTAACCGAAATATGATTTTAGTGCCCTATATAATACCTCATTACTCATTCCTGTCTTTCTCCCTATAAAAGTTCTACCATTTTTAGTAAGTGCCTCACCACCTCCCTGTCTGCAGGCAACCAGTTGATGCTCTCCAGTTCATCTTTGCCCAGCCACTTCGCAGCCTCGTGCTCCTTCAGCTCCAGATGCCCGCATTCTACATGACAGAGGTAGCAGTGCATGGTAAGATGAAACGACGGAGCAGCGAGAGCAGAGTGGAACTCGTTCTGGCTCTGCCGAGTCGTGTCGGAGGAAGGGCGAAGCCCAAAGGCTGGATAATCCCATTCCACAGTCTCAACAAACCGCTCCACCACGATGCGCGTCTCCAGTTCCTCCCATATCTCCCGTTGCAAAGCCTCCTCCGGGGTCTCACCCGCCTCCATCTTCCCGCCAGGAAACTCCCACCAGTCTTTCCATTCACCATACCCCCGCTGCGTAGCGAAGATACGCCCTTCGGAATCATGTATGATTGCTGCTACTACTTCTATCTGCTTCATATCTCTTCCAATCCCAGCGATTTCAAATACTTGTATGTGCCATCATAGAACTCGGGCAGGCGCGTCGGGTCTTCAGGGAAACCGTCGGAGCCCAATTTGCCGTTGCCCGTCGGAACACAGATAACAATACCTTGGCGGGCGCGAGTCAGCAGCACGCGGTAGGCGTTGAGCATATATTTGCGGTTCTCTTCGTTGTTCTCAGGATTCCACTTGTTTTTGCCGTTGAATTTGTAATATGTCCAACAACCATCCTCGCATCGCATATCGGCATCCCACAGCACACAGGCATAGTCGAGTTCCAATCCTTGCACCTGTATCTCTGTGGCGGCGTCCTCCAGATAGTTTGATGAGCGGATATCCGTCTTGTCTTCGAGAAACCAATGCACAGCATTTTCGTCGCCTTGCCCAAGTATATGTACGGCCAGCGGCTTGAAGCGTGCGGCCACTTTCGTTACCAGCACGCCTGTCTGCTGGCTGCCGCGTGCCTGTTTGCGCAACCAAGTGCGAGCCTGTTCCATGTCGCGTGTCAGCACAATGGGATATCCTTTCTGCTTTACATCTTGGTAGAGTGATGCGGCATCGGGAGCGAATGACAATAGTGAATGGATGAAAGCAGATAACGTCTCAGCTCGGAACGACCTTAAACTTACGGCCAAATGCAATTCGTCGGAGTAAGTGACCTTGTCATTTTCCTGTAGTAAGTCGTTTACACGACCTTCTGCATATTCCGGTTCTGTCAGCTTGTTGGAGATGAAAACGTTCCAATGCTTGAATCGATTGTTCAAGGCGTTGATCCATTCCGTGATGCCAGCCTCGCCTGTATTGATTTCCTGACCGCCACCCACTAGACAAATGATGACGGCCCAATCTTCGCGTTGATCAAGCGACCAGATCAGGAACTCCGCTTCCGACATCGGGAAGTTGGGCACTTTCAGTTTGTTGCCATACGTTCCTCCGCGCTTCAGATAGTCAGCTATACGCTTGTGCGTCCAGCTGCGTTGTGCTTCGTCGAAGATGGCTACGTGCTCCACTTCGCCATATCCGGTTGCTTCCAGACATACAGCCTTTTCGGGATCGATCTCCACCACGCCGTTCTCCACGGGATTCTTTATCTTGGCCAGCATATTGTCGCGATAGCGGTGGATGATTTGTATGAATTCGCTTACTTCGCGTCGCGAATCTGTCATGTTCTTCTTTTCGCCTTTGGCGGAGCATTTCTTTTGGTTGTCGCGAGCCAATGCTTCTGTCAGTACCGCTACAAGCGGTCCGTTGCCAGACAGGTACACAGCTCCATTCTCCTTGTCCAGTTCACCATCCTTATATGTCTGCTTGATGGCCACATCAAGTCCAACCAGCGTTTTACCGGCACCCGGCACGCCCGTCACAAAGCAGATGCTCTTCTGCCGCTGTTCTTTGCTTTGCTGAATAACATCAAGGATATAGTTGATGGTACGGTCGGTTGATACCTTGTCTGCCTCGTGGCGTGTAATGTCTTCAACAGAGTGGTTTTCAAACAGCGTACGTGCCGCCTCGATGATTGTTGGAGTGGGTGCATATGGGCTGATAAGCCAGTTGTCTATTACCTCTTCGCTTCGTTCTGCTCCAGCATGTTCCAGCACCCTCGCTATCAGTTCTTGTAGGTGTTCTTCGCCCGTGATCATCGGGTTGTAGATGTCGTCGTTGTAAACCGAAGGTTGAAACACCGTTGTGTATTCCTTATAACGTGTCGGAACCAATATAGGCACAATCTTTCTGTCGTGACTGAAAAGGTGGAAGTTTTTCAAGTCAAGCGCATAATCCATTACCTGCTCAATACCTGCCTGAAACTCTTCTTTCTTGCCCACTTTAAACTCCAGACAGAATATCATTCCTCGTAGCAAAAGGACCACATCGATACGCTTTCCTAGACGTGGAATATCATATTCAAAAACAATCTGTCCCGCCTCGTCCTTCCATGGTTCCAACACCTGCTGCATCAACGTAATTTCGCCCATCCACGCCTCGTCGGTAGTCGTCAGCGAGTCTCCATGATAATTATTGTGAAGAGCACCTAACACAGTCAGAGGGGATTGATTCAAGAACTCAGCGAATGTGGCAGTATATAGACATCTGTTTGACATATAAGTTTTTTCTATTCTTTTTTCTCTACTGAGATGTTCAAGTTTTTCTATTCATACCCCCACAAACACCTTGTCCCGATGGTACGCCAGAAACTCTCGGCTGGGCAGGTATTCTGTGGGCAACGTTAGCTTCTGACCTTTGATGCAATCGAAGTGTTTGTCGTAGTACTCCTTTGTCTCGTTCTCTCGCAGGGCGGAGGATAGGACAACGCAGTAGTCGTCGGGCGAGATGGTGATGAGGCCTTGGTCAAAGGCTTTGTCGTAGAGGGCAGAGAGGCAGATACCGTTGCAGGGGTTCAGGCGTTCTTGCTTGTGTGCTTTCTCCGCCCAAGGGATTATATGGCTAGCTAGCAACAGCTGCGGAATATCCATACTCGTCAAGGCGCAACGACCACCGTAGTTTGTCAGTATCATTCTGCGGAAGTAGTCTTGTCCTTTCCTGCGTTTCGATTCAGATACGACATCTTCGCCCTCTTTTGTGATGTCAAAATGTGCAATGAGCTTAGTAGAGATGGTTCGCGGATTCCGCTCCTGAGCCACAATACCATCAGCCACCACCACTTCCTGCTCGTATTGTGCATATTGCTTTAGACTTCTGAGAGCAGACGAGCAGAAGTTCTTCAACGGATAGCTCCGTTGGTTTGGCTTGCCGTAGTCAAAAATATTGGGTTCATTCCGTCTCATCTTTTTCACCTCGTCGCCCACCAGTTGCAGTACAGCCTCAATGGTCTCAGTGTTCCGCACATCGTAGAGTGATTGCCCATGCAGGTCTATCACACTCTGGTACTGAAGCACCTTGTCCAGAATATTGATGGCCATAGCATAGCTAGGAGCTTTCCCGGAGTTTTCAGGCGACAGTCGTGTATTAAAATCTATGAATCCCTGTCTGGTCATGGTGCCTACTTATGCTTTGGTAACTTCTGCGTGCCTTTCTGCATTTCTTTCTCGTCCTTGGCCACACGTCGCTCTACCTTCTTGATGTCCTCAGCAGCAGGCAATTGCTCGGGCTTGATGCCCCGCTGGCCAAGCATACCGCGTACGCTACGGTTGTTTTGCACATGCTCTGCTGTGATGCTCACCTCACCGTGCAAGTCCTTCTGTTCTACGTTGTAGTTGGTCATCTCCGTTGCCAAGTTTTTGGCTGCAATCGCAAGGGTTGGCAGCCGGTCGGCTAAGGCTCCGCTCTTGATGCCCAAACGTCTCTTCATCTGCTCGGTAGTTAATCCTCCGAAGAGAGCCTGGTCGCCCTTGGAACGTATACGTCCAAACCCTTTCTCGTCAACACCGCGTTGGAAAATGTTCCGACTCAGTTGTTTTTCGGAAGCGCGGAGGCGGTCTCGTGTGCTAAGGCGAGCTATCTCGTTCAGGCGTTCCTCAATCAGCTCAGCCTTACGGGTTTGAACGGCAAAGTAACTCTGGGCGAAAGCCACTTCTTCCTTCTTCGGGTCGCCATTCTGGGCAATGAGATAACAGGCATAGCGAGTGAGCATAAAGTCCTGGACTTCGCGCTGTGAACCACTACCCAACAGGACCATTTTCGTGACCTCACGAAAATGGTCATCAACACTGATTCCCAACGTCTTACACGCTTCCATGGCGCGACCGATAGCCACCACGAAATTCTCCCATCGGGCATAGCCTAACTGCGTCTGCAGTTCGCGGGCATACCACACCTCGATGCTGTTGCCATCGTCGTCCTTCACATCCTTGGCTATCTGGTCGAAAGCCGACTTGTATTGGTGTATTTTCTGAATGTCCATACTTCTTATCTTCAATTCTTTATCTTTGACAGAAGGTATTGTTTATATTCCCTCACAAACAATTCTCGTATATCGACTTCTAGCAAATCTGCTATTTTGAGTATTGTAGCGAGGTCGGGTTGAGAAGAGTTGGTACACCACTTGCTAACGGTAGAAGGGGTGACACCCATTTCACCTGCCAGCCACCGAGCTGTTTTCTTCTTCTCGAATAAAACCATCTTTATCCGGTTAATATCTTCCATATATAAATAATGTAATGTTTACCCTGCAAAGGTAGTGAAATACTTTCAATTTCTGTCGCTCTCTTTTAAATAATCGTGGTTATATGCCCCTCTTTTATGCTTTTTTATGTGTTTCCGCTGTAATCTTTGCGAAAACATTTCTTGAACTCCCAAAAATCTCTCTACGTTTCAGAAGGTAACGCGAGGTCACTTTTGTCTCAAAAAGGTCACTTGAAGGTCACCGACAAAAGAAAGAGCACCTACAAAATCTTTGTAAGCGCTTGATTACTAGTGTGGACCAGCTAGGGCTTGAACCTAGGACCTCCAGATTATGAGTATCTTAAAGTGATATTCTGTGATATGTCGTTGTTGTGAAAGTGTGCTGATAATCAGTGTTTTACAAAAAAAATACGATTTTCTCTGAATATCAAAAAACACCCCTAACTGAAATAAAATGTTTACGCATTGTTTACGCAGATTTCGGGTCAAAAATGGCACAATTATCATCAGGCTTCTAATCTGCAGGTCACAAACTACCAAATATAATCATCTCAACTCGCCGAACAAAACATTACCAAATGACCAAGTAGTTTTAAGCCAAATAACCAAACATTATTAAGCCAAATGACCAAACAAAAATACGCCAAGTAACCAAATTTGTTTGCAAAACATTTTTTCATTTCATGGAAAATTACTACCTTTGTACCCAAAATCGCACAAGGTTATTATTATGTCAGAAAATACTTTCAATTATCGGAAGAGAATTGCAGATATTCTTTTAGAAGAGAAATTAGAGGCAATGGGGGTGGTTCTTATTGAAGGGCCTAAAGCTTGTGGCAAAACAACTACTGCCGAACAGCAGGCTAAGAGTATCCTGTATATGGACGACCCTGAGAATATGCAGCAAAATCTTCAATTGGCGGAAACCAACATCAAACGGCTGCTCCAAGGTGATACGCCGAGGCTTATTGACGAATGGCAGATAGCCCCTCAAATATGGGATGCAGTACGTTTTGAAGCAGACCACAGAAAGGATGATGGTTTATTCATGCTTACAGGTTCTGCCGTTCCTGCAGATAAATCAAAGATTCGTCATACTGGTGCTGGACGTTTTGCGTGGCTTACTATGCGCCCCATGACATTATGGGAATCGGGAGAATCTTCTGGGGAAGTAAGTGTCAGAGCGCTTTTTGCTGAACCGGAGAAAGTTGACGGTGAAAGTTTTCTGAAAATGGAAGACATCGCTTATGTTATTTGTCGAGGTGGCTGGCCTAAATCTCTAACCAAGAAAAGCCAGAAGGCTTCTCTTCGCCAAGTCACAGAATATTTTGAAGCCATAACACGCTCTGACATTTCAAGAGTTGATGGAGTCGAAAGAGATGAGTTCCGCGCCAAGAGGCTTATGCGCTCATATGCGCGATTGCAAGGAGCGATGGCCAGCATACCCACTATCATAGAGGACATGAAAACGAATGAGCCAGAAGATATGAGCGACGAAACGGTCTCGTCATATATCAAGGCTTTGAAAAAGATTTTCGTAATAGAGGATATGCCAGCCTGGAATCCCAATCTGCGTTCAAAAACCGCCATACGAACCAGCGACACTAGATATTTTGTCGATCCATCCTTGGCTATTGCGGCTTTAGGTATAGGGCCGAATGACTTGCTGAATGATTTGAATACTCTGGGATTGTTTTTTGAAACTCTTTGTGTGCGAGATCTTCGAGTGTATGCAGAAGCCAATGATGGAAACGTATTCCATTACAGAGACAAGAGTGGCCTTGAATGCGACACAGTTGTGCATCTGAAAAATGGCAACTATGGTCTCATTGAAATTAAATTGGGCGGCGATACGCTTATAGAGGAGGGTGTAGCAAATTTAAACACGCTGGCTGAAAAGATAGACACCACCAAGATGAAGAAGCCATCATTTAAAATGGTTTTAACCGCTGTCGGGCAATATGCTTACAAGAGAACAGACGGTGTAATTGTTGTTCCTATCGGCTGCATGAAAGACTAACAACAATGATGATAGTATGTCTTCACTGCAGTATCAGGAATTCATAGCGGAACGTGCACGACTGCTTGAACGCATCAAGGAGTTGGAGGAGGAAAACGCTGAACTTCGAAAGAGGCTTGGCGAACCTGTTACACCTACATCCGCTACCTCAAAAGTTATTCAGAATCTATCCCTTCAGGAGAAGGTTGAGTTGTTCTGTAGCTTGTTCAAAGGACGTGAGGACGTGTTTGCCAGAAGATGGTATAGCAAGACAAGTGGGAAAGCCGGCTATCAGCCAGTATGTCAAAACGAATGGACTCCACTATGTGACAAGCGCAAGTACAAATGTGCCGACTGCCCTAACCGCCAGTTTTCACCATTAACGTACAACGACTACTATAGACATCTGGAGGGGAAGGATGCAGATGGCAGAGATGTTATAGGTCTCTATGTACTCAATGAAGATAATACATGTCATCTTCTTTGTACTGATTTCGATGATAAGAACTGTGAGCACGGCTATCAGGATGACGTACTGGCATTTGTCGATGTGTGCAAGAGCTGGAATGTGCCATACTCCATAGAACGTTCCCGTTCTGGCAATGGTGCTCATGTTTGGATATTCTTTGAAAGTTCCGTGCTTGCCGTTAAAGCCCGAAGATTGGGCAATGCCATCCTGACTGAAGCCATGAAAAGAGACGGAAAGATTGGCTTTAAGTCATACGACCGTTTCTTTCCTAACCAAGACGCTCTTCCCGAAGGAGGACTTGGAAACTTGGTTGCACTTCCACTGCAAGGTAATGCCCGAAAGAAGGGCAACAGTGTATTTGTGAATGAGTTTTTTGAGCCATATTCAGACCAATGGCAGTATCTACTTAATTTGAAAAAGCTTTCTGAGCAAGCACTTGAAGAACTTTTGAAGCAGAATGC
>Ga0256407_10013342_pt1 | contig 10992 bp, 9 predicted proteins | sample RumenRJG_04DNA_FD_193489 | JGI IMG/M metagenome (GOLD analysis project Ga0256407, IMG submission 193489) | Bovine rumen microbial communities from Lethbridge, Alberta, Canada - RJG_04 | ecosystem: Host-associated > Mammals > Digestive system > Stomach > Rumen | place: Canada: Alberta | collected... | reverse complement strand
ACGGAGGAGGAGGTCCTGGTGTTGGTCCCGTATGCGTGAAGCAACACTTGGTTCCCTTCTTACCTGGCCATCCATTGTTTGGTAATGCAGCTAATGAAGTTTCTGCAGCTCCATTTGGAAGTGCAGGCATCTTGCCTATTGCTTATGGTTATATCCGCATGATGGGTACAGAGGGGCTAACTCGTGCGACAAAAATAGCCATTTTAAGTGCTAACTACCTGGCTAAATGTCTACAAGATACCTATGGCATAGTTTATCGTGGCGTCAACGGTTTTGTTGGTCATGAGATGATCCTGGATTGCAGGAAACTTCACGAAGAAGTAGGTATTAGTGAGGCTGATATTGCTAAACGCTTGATGGACTATGGTTATCATGCACCTACCCTTTCATTCCCAGTTCATGGAACATTGATGGTAGAACCAACCGAGAGTGAGAGTCTGACTGAGCTCGACAACTTCATTGTAGTGATGCAGACTATTTGGAAGGAAATTGAGGAAGTAAGAAACGGTTCTGCAGACAAAGTAGACAATGTATTGGTGAATGCGCCTCACCCTGAGTATGAATTGGTGGCAAACGAATGGACTCACAGCTATAGTCGCGAAAAAGCTGCTTATCCTATTGAAAGTGTGAAAGAAAATAAATTCTGGGTAAATGTAGCCCGTGTAAATGACACATTGGGAGACCGTAAACTGCTAACCACGCGCTATCAAACATTTGAAGAATAAAAGAAGGCAAAAGATGACAGGGAGTAAGGATCACTCAATGATACGCAAGGTCTCTACTTTCAACAAACGTTCCTTTAGTCTATCAAATTGACTTTTTCTAATACGTAAGGTCATTCGGCAATTATTATCAAAGTCCTGGGAGATAATCTCAGGACTTTCTTCTTTTACAATTCTCATCACATCATTCATGAAGGAATATTCAAAAATAAAAGTAACCTCAGCATCCACCGTCTTTTCTATGATTACAGCAGCATTAAGCGCTTCTTGAGCAGCTGCCTTATAGGCAACAATCAAGCCACTTGTTCCCAATTTGATGCCACCAAAATAGCGCACCACCAACAACAAGATGTCAGTAAGACCAAAAGAGTTTATCTGTCCTAGAATTGGGCGTCCTGCCGTTCCACTAGGCTCGCCATTGTCATTGGCACGGAAATTAGTACGATCAGCACCCAACATATAGGCATAACATACATGACGTGCATCGAAATACTTCTTTTCATAGTACTTCAGATGCTCCTTTACCTCGTCAAGTGAATGCACTGGTATAGCAAATGCAAGGAACTTACTCCGTTTCTCGGAATAAGTTCCTTCTGCTAATTTTTCTATAGTTTTATAGGTATCGCTCAATGTTATTTATTGACTTGGAATTTTGTGATACCATCACGCAAGAAGCCAACAATCTGCTTGGCAGCAGCAATGCCAGCATTGATATTTGCCTCAGCAGTTTGGGCACCCATCTTCTTAGGTGTAGCAAAATACCGCCCGGCAAATTTTGCTGCAAATTCTTCAGCAGCTGCAGGAGCGATATCAGATACATATTTCAAGTCTTCACGCTCCTCCATCAACTTAATCAAGCCAGCCTCATCAATCACTTCCTTGCGAGCAGTATTAATCAAGATACCACCCTTTGGTAGACGATTCACCATTTCATAATTGATAGAGTTCTTTGTCTCAGGGGTGGCAGGTATATGCAATGAAACGATGTCACAAGTATCGAACAAAGCTTCGGTAGAATCAACAGCATGAACACCAGCAGCTTCAATAACTTCCTTAGGGCAAAATGCATCGTAAGCATAAATGTCCATACCAAAACCTGCGGCGATGCGAGCCACGTTTCGGCCAACATTACCAAATGCAAGAATACCAAGTTTCTTACCTTTCAACTCAGTTCCTGCTTTACCATTATAGAAGTTGCGAACAGCATACACCAATAATCCAAATACCAGTTCGGCCACAGCATTAGAATTCTGACCCGGTGTGTTCATCACAACCACATTGTGAGCAGTTGCTGCAGCCAAGTCCACATTGTCGTAGCCTGCTCCAGCGCGAACAACAATCTTTAATTGCTTTGCAGCGTCGAGCACTTCATTATCTATGATATCACTTCGGATTATCACGGCGTCAGCATCTTTCACAGCCTGCAGTAGCTGTGCCTTCTCAGTATATTTCTCCAACAATGCCAGTTCATAACCAGCAGCTTCTATTTCCTGACGGATACCGTCAACAGCCACTTTGGCGAACGGTTTTTCTGTAGCAATTAATACTTTCATCTCATTAATGTTTAGATTCAAACAATTGCATGCATGCCACCAATGCCTTCACGCCTTCCAGAGGCTGTGCATTATAGCAAGAAGCGCGGAAACCACCTACATCACGATGTCCTTTCACGCCCACCATACCATTTGCTACTGCAAAGTCTAAGAAATCTTTCTCCAGATCTTTGTACTCATCAGCCATCACAAAGCAAAGGTTCATCAAAGAACGATCCTCAGGAACAACGGTTCCACGGAACATCTTGTTACGATCAATCTCATTATACAACATCTCTGCACGTTCTTTTGCACGACGGTCCATTTCCTCTACACCACCAGACTTCTTAATCCAGCGCAGGTTCTCCAATGCTGAATAAATTGGCACTACTGGAGGGGTATTGAACATAGATCCTTTAGCTACATGAGTGCGGTAATCAAGCATCGTAGGAATATAACGACTCACCTTGCCCAACTCGTCGTCTTTCACAATCACCAGTGTAACACCAGCCATTGCCAAGTTCTTCTGAGCTCCAGCATAAATACACTTATATTTCTTCACATCGATTGGACGACTAAAGATATCTGAAGACATATCGGCAATCATTGGTACAGGCACATCCAAGTCCTTGCGAATTTCTGTACCATAGATAGTATTATTAGTGGTAATATGCAGATAATCAACATCGGTAGGACAGGTCCAGCCCTTAGGAATATAGGTAAAATTCTTGTCTGCAGAAGAAGCAACCTCTACTACCTCACCAAAGCCCTTAGCCTCTTTAAGTGCCTTTTTTGCCCAAACGCCTGTATTCAGATAGGCTGCTTTCTTTTCAAGGAAATTATAAGGAACCATGCAGAACTCCAGACTTGCGCCTCCTCCAAGGAAGATAACTGAATAGCCCTCTGGAATGTCGAGGATTTCTTTAATAAGAGCAACAGCCTCATCTACTACAGGCTGAAAATCTTTTGCACGATGGCTGATTTCCATCAAAGACAAACCTGAACCATTGAAATCAAGAATCTGTTGGGCAGTAGCCTCAATCACCTCACGAGGGAGAATTGATGGACCTGCATTGAAATTATACTTCTTCATAAAGCATTTGTTTATTAAATAAAACTATTTTGTTTCCTTTTTTCAATAAATATGGTGCGAAGTTAGCAATTTATTTGTTTATGGCAAAGAAACGCGAACTTTTTTATATTGCTTCTTCTATAATGGTGCGCATCCCTTTTATCTTTTCTCCCGCCACCAACTTAAGCAACTGATTGACTTTCGACCGTTTGACAGCCACAAAAGCATAATGGTCTTTTACATCCACCTGTCCTACATCATTCCTATCAAGACATCCTTTCTTATAAAAGAAACCCACTACATCCACCTTGTTCAGTTTATCTTTCTTACCCCTACCAATATAAACAGTAGCCCATTCCTGCTTTGGAGGCATAGGCGTATTTTCAGGCAAGTCAAATACGGATACATTTGCATCCACATAGCCAGGCAATTGTTCCTCAGGCCCAAGAATCATGAAAGACTGCCCCGTAGCATCCCAGCGTGCAGTACGTCCGTTGCGATGTGTGAAAGATTCTTCATTGACAGGCAGATGATAGTGAATCACGTTGTCAATGCCTGGAATATCTAATCCTCGAGCAGCCAAATCGGTCGATATTAATACTGGACAAGTGCCATTGCGGAATTTGTAAAGTGAACGTTCTCGATCATCCTGTTCCATGCCACCATGAAACATATCACAAGGAAATCGTTTAGCCTGCAAATAACCCGTCACACGTTCAACACTCTCACGATAGTTCACAAACACCAACGAGGTCTGATTGCCAAGCTGGCACAACAAACGATACAGTGTTTCTAATTTATCCTTTATTGGGGAGTTTACCACTTGGAGCAACAAATTAGTAGCACCATAACTCGATTGAGAGAAATCAAGTTTAATAACTTTATTTTTTAACAACTTACCTTCTTCAGTTGTAGCCACACCAGTGAATTGGGGTATCTCATCGGCATTAGTTGCAGAAAGTAGCACGCGCTTCTTCAGTGAGGGCAGTTTCCCTATCACCTCAGACATTTCTTCTTGGAAACCGAATTCCAAGCATTTGTCAAACTCATCAATAACAAGAGTGGTTACTGTCTTAGCATTAAAATTCCGTTTCTCCAGATGGTCGTTCATACGTCCTGGAGTTCCCACTATCACCTGAGGATGAATTCCGTTCATAGTCCGATGCTCATCCATAGCAGGACGCCCACCATAGCAACTCATCACCTTGAAAGGTGTACCCATTTGCTTGAACACAGTTTCTATCTGTAGAGCCAACTCACGCGATGGAGCCAGAATCACCGCCTGAACATCATTGCTTTCAGCATCCAGTCGTTGCACCAAAGGTAACAGAAAAGCCAACGTCTTTCCAGAGCCTGTTGGCGATAGTAACACAAGGTTCTTGTCCACCCCAAATGCTTCCAAGGTAGCCAACTGCATAGGATTGAGTTCCTCAACCCCAAGGTTTTTCAATATCTCATTCTGCGCTATCATCTTCTACAATCTGCGCGTCTTCAATATCCGAGTCATTCTTGTCAAACTTTGTCACATCCTGTGTTTCATTTAGTTTAGGGCGAAGACGTGTGAACATATACCAGTTGACGAGTTCAAACACAGCATAAAAGATGCAAGTAATCCCTATTATAATAAATGCAGTAGAACGTGTTCCATTCGGATTGGTGATTGCATAAATGCCAGCCAAGAATATTAGTGATGGCACTATATAATAAACGAGTGGCACTTTTGACCACTGACGTGCAGCAATAAGGGTTGAAAGTTGCTGTATTCCTCCTATCAGTAGAAAGAAACCCAGTACAAACGTCAGGAAATTGGCAAAGAAACCTGGCATCAGCATCAACAACAAGCCAAACAAGATACCACCTATCGAATCAACAGGGAAAAAAGCAGGATACTCCTTGCGTTGGGCAAAATAGCTAATCAGTCCTATTAAAGATGGCACCATAAACAATGCTCCTATGGTAATAACAAAATAGTTACCTGCTTCTGAAGGAAACATTACAAGGACAATTCCTGCCACTAAAGCACAAATGGCACGAATAAATGCATAATTTATCTTTTTCATTGACAAGCCTCCTTTTTTCGCAAAGATAATATAATCCAAAGATAGAAACAAATTTTGGAGCAGCGAAAACATAAATGCTTACATTTAATGTTGATTCGTGACAACAATCAACACATGAAACTTCTACTACTAGTAAGCTACCGTTTTACTACTAGTAAAAGGAGGCTTTACTACTAGTAAGCCACAACATTATTTTACGATAGCTGAAAAAAGATATTAGGGGGTTTGAAGGTCAAGAGGCTCTGGCAAGGTAAGTTTTTGTAACTGTTCAAAAGATCCATTGAATATATTCAAGTCAACTTGCTCTTTGATGCCTGGCACTGCCCCTGCGTCGTTATGTTGCCAAAAATCCCAGTGCCCTTGGTATTGCACAGAATCAACATAATAATGGGCAATCCAATAAGGATAACGATCGAAAATAGTATCGTTTAAGTACTTCTCCTTAAATTTATAGCTAGCATACAATATGGGCTTTACGCCATAATATGCTTCCACCACATCGAGCCAGGTCTTGACATTCTGCACAAACTGTTGCTGCATCTTGCGTTTAGGTGAGACTTCTATGTCAAGCACAGGGGGCAAATCACCAGGTTGAAGATTTACCTGACTAATAAAGAACTGAGCCTGTTTCCGCGCGTCAGTGGTAGGAATGAAATAATGATACGCCCCACGTAGAAAGCCCCAGTCTTTGGCACGTTGGAAATTCTGCTGGAAAGTATCGTCAGTAAGGTCACCTCCTTCAGTGGCCTTCATAAACAAGAATCGCAGAGGAAACTCTGCATCATTCTGTGTATTCGACAGCATAGCCCAATCCACTACTCCCTGATAGTGAGAAATATCTATGCCATGAACATTATATGAGAACGGCATACAAACTCCATAGCCTTTGTTGCCATAACAAGGTTTCCACCTATAACTATATGGATTGACGAAAAGATAATAAAAAGCCAGCCCAAGCACTAGCACTATGCCAATAGCTAGGAGGTTTCGCTTCCAGGTAGAATTGTCGTTAACCTTTCTGCTGCTCTTCCTTCTTACAGACTTCTTGTTATTTTTCGTCTTTTTCATTGGAAAAAGAGACTTCCTGCCTACTACAGGAAGTCTCTCAGATTACCTTTTATACATTAATAATGATTATGCTTTTTCAAGCTGCAAGGTCTTGGTTGGTTGGTCGCAAACCTCTGAAGGGCCGAAGTACTGGATAGGACCAGGATAAACAAATGCTGTTTCCTTAGCCCACTTAGCACGGTTAGCTGCCAAAGCCTTGAAAGGAGCACCATTCAGATCAACTAATGCCTTGCGAATAACTGGTTTCATCTCACCGTTACGACGCTCCATATTGAACATCATAGTGATTGGAATACCACCAGCAATCCACTGCTCAGCAGGAGCTGTCAGATTCTTTACAGAAGCCATGTAACCAGTCTTGCCATTGGCAATCAATACAGAAGCTGTGAAACCTAATGAGTAGCAATAGTCAGCATCGAAGTTAGAAGGAGCAGCACAACGTCCTTCGTAACCAAAGAAGTGGTGCAAAGCAGAGAACTTGCCTACATACTTGCCTTCCTTCTTCCATGCAGCCAACTTGTTACCCACCATTTCACTCAGCAACTTCTCAGTTTCAATCAGAGATACCTGTACGTTTCCATGTGGGTCACGCTCCAGTGACAACTGGCGAGCCACACCCTCTGGCAGAGAAGCATAGATTTCAGCATTCACCTTAGAAAGATTGTCAATGATATACTGACGCTGCTTGTTTGCAGGAACCTCAGCAAACTCAGCACCCTTAGCAGCAAGCAAGTCGTTCAATTCCGCAATCAAACGTTTCATAGCAGGGATAAACTCAATCAGGCCTTCAGGTATCAGTACGGTACCGAAATTGTTGCCATCAGCTGCACGATCAGCTACAGTTTTAGCAATATCAGTAACGATATCATCCAGTGACAGATCCTTAGCTTCTACTTCCTCAGAAATGATGGTGTAGTTCGGCTGTACTTGCAAAGCACACTCCAGAGCAATGTGAGATGCAGAACGACCCATCAACTTGATGAAGTGCCAATACTTACGAGCAGAGTTGCAGTCGCGCTCAATATTACCTATTACTTCAGAATAAGTCTTGCAAGCAGTATCGAAGCCAAAAGAAGTCTCAATCTGATCATTCTTCAGGTCACCGTCAATAGTCTTAGGACAGCCAATTACCTGAATACCATAGTTTTTAGCAGCATAATACTCAGCCAGAACGCAAGCATTGGTATTTGAGTCATCACCACCAATAATAACTACAGCCTTAATGTTCAGCTTTTTCAGGATTTCCAGGCCTTTCTCAAACTGATCTACCTTCTCCAGTTTAGTACGACCAGAGCCTATGATATCGAAACCACCAGTATTTCGATACTCGTCGATAATATCAGCTGTCAGTTCAATGTATTTATGATCCACCAGACCACCAGGACCCATCAAAAATCCATAAAGACGGTTAGCTGGGTTCAGCTTTTTCAATCCGTCAAACAGACCTGACATTACATTATGTCCACCAGGAGCCTGACCACCTGACAAGATAACACCCACATTCATTGGAGCGAAGTCTGCAGCCTCAGCAGTATTTTCAAACTTGATCAGAGGCATTCCATAAGTGTTAGGAAACAGCTTCTTGATCTCTTCTTGGTCTGCAACAGACTGAGTAGGCTCACCAGCAACGGCCTTAACATTACCTCTCAGTGCCTTAGGCAGTTTGGGCTGATATGCAGCCCTTGCGATTTGCAATGCACTTTTTGTCATTTTCTTATCTCTAAATAAAGTTTAACCTTAATTGGACTGCAAATATCGCATTTTTTTCGAAGAAATGCAAATATTTATTTGATTGTTGCATTGCGATTAAGAATTATTTTACTATCTTTACCCGTGAAAACTAATCCATAAACTTACAGGAGGTAATTAATATGGCAAAAAGAAAAGATTTAAAACAGTTCGTTAATGAAGTATCTAGCGCATTGTTCGCTGAGTGTCTGGCCGCAAAATTATACCTTAAGGGGGTGAATCCTCACATGGCCGACGAAGTACTAACCGACATTCTCAAGACACAGGATGATTTTGTAAATCGTCTCAGTCACACGGAACCAGGTAACGTAAAGGGGTTTTATAAGCAATTCCATGCTGAGTTCGATCAAAAAGTCACTGAAATCATTGACGCGATCGACAAATTAACTTTAGCTGATTGATGAAGAAAAAACTGTTCAGTTTTATCTATTACAAGCTACTGGGATGGAGCACAAACTTTACCGTCCCACTTGAAGACAAATGTGTTATCTGTGTAGTCCCCCATACATCCAACTGGGACTTGTTTGTTGGCAAACTTCTATGGGGGGCTTTGGGAAGAGAAGCCAGTTTTCTTATGAAAAAAGACTGGTTCTTCTTTCCTTTGGGTATTTTTTTCCGCTGGATGGGAGGGATTCCTGTAGATCGCAGCAAGAAGACTTCTCTGACAGAACAATTGGCGACACTTTTCAACCAACGTAAACAGCTAAACCTTGCTATCACACCAGAAGGTACACGAAAAGCTAATCCGCAGTGGAAAAAAGGTTTCTACTATATCGCCCTAAATGCCCATGTACCTATAATGTTATTTGGTCTTGATTATAAGAGGAAAATCGTAGAATGCACCAAAACATTTATTCCTACAGGTGACTACGACAAAGACATAATCGAAATAAAGCAACACTTCAAGGATTACAAAGGAAAGCATCCTGAGAGTTTTGCAATTTAGAAATGGTAATCGAAAATTGAAAATTAAGCTATTCATACTGACAGGACTACTATTGATGAGCAACATATTCAGCTCATCGGCACAAAATGCGCAGACTCCTCAGGACGAACTGTTGGAGGGATTGAACTATTATCTAGGCGGCTACCAGGATCCTGATGTTAAACTGGAGAAGTTAGCGGTTGATAGCATCAAGATAGACAATGAGACACGCAAGTTGGATGTATACGTCAGTCTCCGATTGGCTTATATCCCTATGCGCCAAAACAACGTGCAGCAACTCTACCAAGATTTCAAGAGCATTATTCCCAGTGAATACAAAGACTACCAATTAACCATTTATAGTGGCGAGCGTTCCATCGAACAATTGATACCCAACTATTACAATTCTCACAAAGATGGTAAACGCTTGTTTAGCCGTCTGGAATACAAGGGTAATCCGTGGACCAAGAACCTCTCTCGCCCTTTTACCCCTTCAAAAGCGTTAACCAATCGCCACATTGCCCTATGGCAGAGTCACGGCATCTATTATGATGTGAAACGCAAAGAGTGGAGATGGCAACGTCCACGCTTGTATGGCACCACCGAAGATCAGTTTACCCAGAGTATTGTTTTGCCTTTTGTAATTCCTATGCTGGAAAATGCTGGAGCTGTAGTTTATACGCCTCGTGAGAGAGACATCCAGAGACAAGAGGTGGTAGTAGATAATGACGGCATGCAGTTCTCACGCTCAGAATACAAAGAAATAGAAAGTAAGAAATCCAGTTGGATGCAAAGTGACAGCGCAGGCTTTGCCTATTGGAAACGCAATTATAATTATGGAGAGAACCCGTTTAAGACGGGTACAGCCCGTTACACTTTCACAGAGAAAGAAGGTGATGCCCGAGTCCAATGGATACCTGACATCCCCGAATCGGGCGAATATGCAGTATATGTCAGCTACCAAACCCTGCCCCGCAGTATATCTGACGCACATTACCATATCTATCACGGAGGAAGTGTCACCGAGATACAAGTGAATCAGCAGATGGGTGGAGGCACTTGGGTCTATTTAGGCACCTACTATTTCCAGAAAGGTCGCACCCCAGCCAATATGGTGACACTTAGTAACGAGAGCAAGGAAACAGGTATTGTCACAGCTGATGCCGTACGCTTCGGCGGAGGCATGGGCAACATGCTAAGAGACGGTTCTTTAAGCGGCATGCCCCGCTACCTGGAGGGAGCCCGATATTGGGCACAATGGGCAGGTATGCACGACAGCATCTATTCCACCTATGAAGGAAAGAACGACTATAACGATGATATTAATGTGCGTTCAAAAACAGTAAACTACCTCTCAGGAGGTTCTATCTTCAACCCTGACGAAGTGGGAATGAAAGTTCCTTTCGAAGCTTTGTTCTCCATACATAGTGATGCAGGCATAGCCAAAGAGGACAGTATTTTCGGTTCACTTGCCATTTATACAACTGACTTTAACGAGGGGCTCCTGGCCTCAGGCATAGATCGTTATGCTTCACGCGATCTGGCAGACCTGCTACATACTCAAGTGGTGAACGACATCCGTGCCACCTATCCTAAGTATTGGCGCCGTCGTGCCATGTGGAACCGTAATTACTCTGAGACACGCTTGCCTGCCATGCCTTCGGCCATTTTAGAAACACTGAGCCATCAGAATTTTGAAGACATGCGTTTTGGCCATGATCCCAACTTCAAGTTTACGTTGGGTCGTGCCATCTATAAGGCAGTTCTGCGATTCGTCACCACACAGCACGGTGATGATTATGTGGTGCAACCCCTACCCGTCACCCACTTCGCTACACAATTCAGCGGCGACAAAACCATACAA
>Ga0256407_10013341_pt1 | contig 10992 bp, 5 predicted proteins | sample RumenRJG_04DNA_FD_193489 | JGI IMG/M metagenome (GOLD analysis project Ga0256407, IMG submission 193489) | Bovine rumen microbial communities from Lethbridge, Alberta, Canada - RJG_04 | ecosystem: Host-associated > Mammals > Digestive system > Stomach > Rumen | place: Canada: Alberta | collected... | reverse complement strand
TTGCGTTATTTATACTATCTTTGCGCACACTTTTTTATTTAACATTGAATAATTAACACTTAAAAATCATAGATTCATTCGATGAAGAATTTCGTAGAAGAACTTAGATGGCGCGGCATGATTCAGGACATGATGCCTGGCACCGAAGAACAGCTTCAGAAGGAGATGACCTCCGCATATCTTGGTATTGACCCCACAGCCGATTCACTGCACATCGGCCACCTTGTTGGCGTGATGATGCTCCGGCATTTCCAGCGTTGTGGTCATAAGCCTTATGCGCTGATTGGTGGTGCCACGGGTATGATTGGCGATCCTTCGGGCAAGTCGAAGGAGCGCGTGCTCATCGATGAGCCGATGCTTCGTCACAACCAGGAATGCATCCGCAAGCAGCTGGCCAAGTTCCTCGATTTCGAGAGCGATGCTCCCAACCACGCCGAGCTCGTCAACAACTACGACTGGATGAAGGACTTCACGTTCCTTGACTTCATTCGCAACATCGGCAAGCTCATCACCGTCAACTATATGATGTCGAAGGATTCGGTAAAGCGCCGTTTCACGGGCGAGAATGGTGCCGAGGGCATGTCGTTCACCGAATTCACCTACCAGCTCCTGCAGGGCTACGACTACCTCTACCTCAACGAGCATAAGAACTGCAAGTTGCAGTTGGGCGGCGCCGACCAGTGGGGCAATATCACCACGGGTACCGAGCTGATTCGCAAAGTGACGGGCAACGAGGCTTTCGCACTTACCTGCCCCCTCATCACCAAGGCCGATGGCAAGAAGTTCGGCAAGACCGAGCAGGGCAACGTCTGGCTTGACCCCAAGCGCACCTCTCCCTACAAGTTCTACCAGTTCTGGCTCAACGTTGCCGATGACGATGCCAAGCGCTACATCCGCATCTTCACTTCGCTCGAACGCGAAGAGATTGAGGAACTGGAGCGTCAGCAGGCCGAGGCTTCGCACCTCCGTCCGCTCCAGAAGCGTCTGGCCAAGGAACTGACCATCATGGTTCACTCGCAGGAAGATTGGGAACTTGCCGTAGCCGCTTCCGAACTGCTCTTCTCGAACAGCGGTGCCGAGCAGCTTCGTCAGTTCGACGAGACCACCTTGCTCCAGATCTTCGAGTCGGTTCCTTCGTTCGAGGTGAGCCGCGAAGTGTTCAACGAGGGTCGTGCCGTCGATATCCTTGCCGAGGGTATGGGTGTCTCGAAGGGTGAGTTCCGCAAACTCGTCCAGGGTGGCGGCATCTCGGTCAACAAGCAGAAACTTGCTGCTTTCGACCAGCAGCTCACCGACGCTGACCTTCTGCAGGGCAAGTACCTTGTGGCCCAGAAAGGTAAGAAGAACTACTTCCTCGCCACAGTGAAGTAAAAAACCTTGAGCCTTCGGAGTATTCGGATTTTTTCTGAATGCTCCGAAGGCTTTGAGTTCTCTGATTACTCGGAGTTCTCTGAATATTCGGAATACTCTGATTACTCGGAATGCTCCGAAGGCTCTTCCTTTTTATTATTATCTTATACCATTCCTTTCACACATGAAATCCATCTTACTCTCGCTTCTTTTTGCATCCACCCTCTCGTTGGCCACATTGCAGGCACAGCCGATGGCTTCTGACAACAAGATGGCACGGCCTTTGGGCCAAGTGCTCGATCGTGTTGAGCAGCAGTTCGGTGTGCGCTTCAAATACAACGTCGATACCACAGGATTGGTCTTGAATTATGCCGACTCGCGCATCCGTCCTTATAGCCTCGACGAGACCTTGCGCAACATTCTCTCGGTCTTCGACTTCAAGGCGTGGGACCAGGGAAAGGGTGTCTATAAGATCAAACCCTACGAATATCCGCGCCGATTTGACGAGGATGGCGAGAAGATGGTCAACTATCTGAACACACTCTACAGCAACAAGGAGGAATGGGAGGCCCGACGTGTGGCTTTGCGTCGTGAAGTGCGCGAGCGCCTCGGTATCGACCCGTTGCTCGAAAAGTGTGTGCCCATCCAGCCCATTCTGGGCAAGCCGCGCCGATATGACGGCTATACCGTGCAGAACATCGCTCTTGAGACGTTGCCTGGCTATTATGTGTGCGGCTCAATCTATTTGCCCAACAATAAGATTGCCAAGAAGGCTGTTGCGACACGCGATGGCCGTTATCCCGTCATCATCTGTCCCAACGGACATTGGGCTGACGGTCGTTACAACCAGGATCTGCAGGTGCGTTTTGCGACGTTGGCCCGCATGGGTGCCATCTGCATCAGCTATGATACCTTTGGCTGGGGAGAATCGGAACTGCAGGTGGGCAAGGATGCGCATCAGAGTTCGTTGGCCCACACCTATCAGGCACTTTGTGGAGAGCGTCTGCTCGACTATGCCTTGACGCGCAAGGACGTCGATGCTGCCCGTGTGGGCGCCAATGGCGGTTCGGGCGGTGGCACACACGCCGTGCTTTTGGCCACCATCGACGACCGATTCACTGCCCTTTGTCCCGTGGCTTCGGTGTGCAGTCATTTCGACGGAGGTTGCCCCTGCGAGAGCGGAATGCCCATCCAATATAGCCAGGGAGGGACCTGCAACATCGAACTTGCTGCCACCTTTGCACCCAAGCCCATGCGCCTGATTGGCGACGATGGCGACTGGACGCACACCTATCCAACCATCGAGGAGCCTTATATGCGTCGCATCTATGGCTTCTACGATGCGCAAGACCAGTTGTCGTTCTTTTTCGAAGAGAATGGCCGCCACGACTTCAAGCCCAAGAAACGCAACGCCGTCTATTCGTTCTTCCAGGAGGTTTGGAACTTGCCGACTGAGAATATGAATGAGGACCCTGTGACCATCGAGACCTACGACAAGCTTTTCAGCTTCGGAGGTGCACAGGATGCCGAGGGCCGTTGGTATCCGACGGGAGAAACTGCTCCTGCCAACTTCGAGACCAATGTGAAGAACCTCGTGGAGCAGAATTTCGACAAGGATGGAAAGCAACTCTACTTCGACCTGCGCTGGGCTGCCGGACTCGAGGAGAAGGCCGACGAGTGGGCTGCTTCGTTGAATCTTGGTGATGCACAGAAGACCAAGCGCGTTCGCAATTATATCTGCAATCATCTCAAGGCCGTCACCAAGTGGCATAACGAACATCCGGGACAGACCACAGTGCCTCACGGCATCAATCCCCGTACTGGAGAACGTCTGCGTCCCGTCGATCTCGACATCATCGCCGATGGTGCCCAGCCTCGTGCCTATCACGACAGCATCATGGCACAACTTCGCAGGGAACTTACCGAAGAGCAGGTCGAGCAGGTGCTCGACAAATACACCATCGGCAAGGTAGCCTTCACATTGAAGGGTTACCACGACATTGTACCCGAGATGACTGCCGAGGAGGACAGCGTTTGCCTGGCTTATCTGAAAGAGGCGCGCGAGGCTGCCATCGATTACAAGTCGATGAAGGAGATTTCCGAGATCTTCGGTATTGCCAAGGACAAGTGCGAGCTCTACTTCAACACACATGGTCGCAATTGGAAACAAATGTATTCAGACTACGTGAAGAAACGCCGCGCAGAGAAGAACAAGTAATCAGAAACTAATTTTTCCCCTTTTATGAAACGCACATTATTTTTGACACTTATTTTGTCAGTCTGTTCGCTGGGTCTGCGAGCTCAGTATCCTCAAGTGACGAGCGAAGCCAATGCCCGATGGGCAGCCAAGGCCCAGTATGAGGATTCAATGTCGAATATCGCTTGGCAAAAGGCGCTTCCCATCATCGAAGAGCAAGCGCGCGAAGGTCGTCCTTATGTCAAGTGGGCACATCGTCCTTACGACCTGCCACAGGCCGATATTCCGGCTTTCCCTGGTGCTGAAGGCGGTGGCATGTACACTTTCGGAGGCCGTGGTGGCAAGGTTTATGTCGTAACGAACCTCAATGACCGCGGACCAGGCTCTTTCCGTGAGGCTTGTGAGGCCGGTGGTGCGAGAATTGTGGTCTTCAACGTTGCTGGTGTCATCCGCTTGGAGACACCCATCAATGTGCAGGCTCCATACATCACCATAGCCGGACAGACAGCCCCTGGTGATGGCGTCTGCATTGCTGGAGAATCGTTCGCTGTCAATACACACGACGTCATTGTTCGTCATATGCGTTTCCGCCGTGGTGAAACCGGTGTGGAACATCGCGAGGATTCGTTCGGAGGTAATCCCGTGGGCAACATCATGATTGACCACTGTTCGTGCGAATGGGGACTGGACGAGAACATTTCTTTCTATCGCCACATGTATGACGAATCGGAGGGACAGTACAAGACCACGCCCTATAAGTATCCTACGGTGAACGTGACCATTCAGAACACCATTTCAGCGAAGGCACTCGATACCTACAATCATGCTTTCGGTTCGACATTGGGCGGCGAGAATGCAGCATTCATCCGTAATTTATGGGCATCGAACTGCGGACGTAATCCTTCGATCGGTTGGAACGGTATCTTCAACTTCGTCAACAATGTAGTCTATAACTGGGTACATCGCACAGCCGATGGCGGAGATTACTCGGCTCAGTTCAACTTCATCAACAACTACTACCGACCGGGTCCAGCTACGCCAACAGAAGGCCCCATCAGCCACCGCATCCTGAAGCCAGAGTCAGGACGTTCGAAACTCGACCATCATGTCTATGGCCGTGTGTTTGCCGAAGGTAATATAATGGAAGGTTTCCCTGCCATTACAGCCGATAACTGGGCGGGTGGTATTCAGGTGGAAGACAATGATGGTTGCGATGGACATGAATCATACATGCGTCAGGTTCGTCCCGCTGCCATGCCTTTCCTACATATCTTGTCAGCCCAGGAAGCATACGACTACGTCCTGCAACACGCTGGGGCCACTGTTCCTTGTCGTGACATCGTCGATGAGCGCATCATTGAGGAGGTACGTACCAAGAATCCCTATTATGTTGCGGATGCGGAATCGTATCAAGGCGATGTATCGGGTCTTTCGCCCAAGTCACAGGCTGAGGATGGTTCGTTCAAGTTCCGTCGTATGGGCAAGGATAGCTACAAGCTCGGCATCATTGTCGATCCTGCGCAGATGGGCGGTTATCCGGAATACAAGGGAGAGCCTCGTCAGGATACCGATGGCGATGGTATGCCCGACGAGTGGGAGAAGGCCAATGGTCTCAATCCCAATGATCCCAGTGATGCCAATGGTGACATCAATGGCGATGGCTACACCAACATCGAAAAGTGGATCAATGGCATACCTACTTCGAGCCGTATCGATTGGCATAATCTTGCCAACAATTATGATACGCTGAATGCGTATGGAATCCGATAGGTCTATCTGTTTTCACAGAAAAAATGGGCAAAAACACTGCGTTTTTGCCCTAAAGTGCAAGAAAAGACAAATTTTTTGATAAAAAAACGAAAATTCTATATTACTTTTAAATAAAAAATTGTATCTTTGCAGCGCAAAAGTATTTTATACACAAAGAAATATACCTATATTACTAACCACATAATTAAAATTATTAGCTCATGAAGAAATTTTTCCTCTTTGCTGCCGCCCTTATGACCGGTAGCGCAGTTATGGCTGACACTGAAAGCTATGTTGCTGCCATCGATGCAAGCACCATGGCAAGTGTATTCCCAGTTGAAGAAATTACCAGTGGCTCGTCTGAGGTTTCTTTCGGTACAGCCAACATGGACGTAGTTGCGGTTGGTGGCGCTACTCCTAAGACCATCCTTGCTGATGGCACTGTTACTGAATGGAATGCCATCTCCTGGCAGCCCAAGAACACCAACCTTCAGGACGTAAAAGACGGTCTTGAGACTCCTTACTTCTTCTATGTACTGGGCACAGGTAATCCTTGCGTAGATATGGGCGTCGAGGAGATTATTCGCGATGGCGAACCCACTGGCGAATATCGCGCAACTTACGTTTACTATGGTCCCGAGGATGGCGGCAACTACAAGAACGAGATGCCAATCCAGGGTCTTTACTACAAGTTTACTCCCAAGGTAGATGGCACCCTGAAGATCCAGGTTTGGTCGAACAAGGGCAACCGCAACACCTACGTTGTTGAGGAGTCGAGCAAGCAGCCTGTTGCTTACACCGCTGAAGGCTACATCAATGGCCAGAACGAGCAGAAGGAAGCTGTGATCAATGGCGAGACCGTGACCTACAATGCCAAGAAGTACCTCACCGCTGCTGAGATTCAGGACATCCACAATGCAGCCAAAGTGAACGAGGAAGGCGTTGATACCGCTCCTTACGTAATTGGTGCCGGCAACCAGCCATTCTGGGGCTACCTCTTCGTTCAGGTGGAGGCTGGCAAGACCTACTGGCTCTTCCAGGATTCTTCACAGATCGGTTTCGGTGGCTATGAGTTCACATTCGCAGGTGGTGAGCAGCCACAGGTGAACTACACCTATTATACCCTCACCTTCCCCGAGGTTAAGGAATCTTACGCTGATGGTGACTTCTCAATGGTTATCACCGATAACAATGGCAAGTTCACTGTTGACGACAACTCGCAGTACTTTGGCAACGAGACCTCTTATGAGCAGTTTACCACTCGTCTGAAGACCGGTGGCAAGAGCAGCTCCAACAGCTTTATCACCGTCAACATCCCAGTGGCCGGCAAGCTCCAGATTATGGCTCGTTCAGCTTCCAGCTCTTCGGTTCGCGCTCTCGTCGTTACCCAGAACGAGGCTGAGATCTACAATGGTCTGCTCGATGAAAGCAATGTCGAGGTAGAGATTGAAGGTGCTGCCAAGAAGGTCTTCAAGGTACATGAGACCAACGTTGAGGCCGGCACTGCCGACATCACCTATCCTGATGGCGCTGTCAACTTCTACTGCATCCGTCTCGCCGTTCCCGAGGGCGCTGGCATTGAAGCCATCGTGAATGATGTGGTTGCCAATGGCGCCATCTTCAACCTCCGTGGACAGCGTGTCAACGAGATGACTCCTGGCCAGATCTACATCGTAAACGGCAAGAAGGTCATCCGTTAATAGTCCGATCTGACAATACAAGACTCTTGGCTGGACATCCTGTGCCCTCGCCAAGGGTCTTTTCCCTCTTTTCAACACATATTATAAATCTTCACACACTATGTACATCACCAAGAAGTTTTTAATGGCTGCAGCCTGTGTCTCGTTGGCATGGGTTGCCACTTCCTGCGCTGATGGCGTAGAGCTCGAAAGCTATGATTCTGGTGTGCGTAACCAGCAGCTGAGTGCTCCTCAATTGGATGCCTCATGCTTCACGACGCAGAATAGCACCGATGCTACCTACACCGTCATGTCGTGGCCAGTGGTCTATGGCGCCGGTGGTTATCTGGTCAATGTCGATATTGTCGATGACCCGTCCAATCCGATAGCCGTAGTCAATGACAGCATTGTCGATGGCTGCTCTCTCACTTTTGTGCAGCAGGAAGACACCAAGTATCAGATTTCCATCCAGACCATGGCCAATGAGAAGTTGGGCAACTCGGCTTCCGACGTCCTGGTCTATAACGACTACACCACCCTCGTGGCTGCTGTCATCGTGCCTCGTGGCCAGGACCTGGCCGCCTTTGTGAAGGCCAACTTGAAGACAGACACACAGGATGTACAAGCCTTCGAGTTGGAGGCAGGTGCAACCTATGAGGTGAGTGACACCGTCGCTTTCGGCCTGCAGCCAGTTCAGCTTCGCAGTGATAAGAATTCTCACGCCACCATCGTCCTGAAGGACAAGGCTTGCATCACCACACAGGCTCCATTGACTGTGAAGTTCCTCAACTTTGATTGTGAGAACACCACAGCTGCCCCCATCAGCCTCGATCCCAATCCTGATGCTTCGCTCTACTATGACCAACCAGTTTGGCAGGCCAAGTATGGTGGTGCCCAGAAGGTATATTATCTCGATGGCGACGTCATCCTCAAGGATTGCATCTTCCGCGAGGTCAAGGGCAGCCTTTTCAGCGGCAGCAAGGCCAACTGGGCCCTCACCAACCTCACCATCAACAACTGTGTGATAGAGGCTGACTACAGTACCAACCCTGCCTTCATCAGCATGTATGGCGCTTCGACAGGTACCATCCTCAACTTCACCGTTGCCAACAGTACACTCTATAATCTGCAGGAGAATGCCAGCGGATACTTCCTTCGCCTCTCTAACGCTTCGAACGCAACACCACAGAAGATCTATGGCCCCGCCTATGCAGGCCGAGGTGGCGTAGTCGTACAGAACAGCACTTTCGTGCGTATGCTTTCCGGTGCACACTGGTTCAACAACTATCCCCAGAGCGGAACTACCTTCACTTTGAAGAAGAATGTCTTCTACGACACCTATCTCCTTCAGAAGGCCATCCGCAACAACACTGCAGATTTCACGGTAGATGACAATGTGATCTGGGGTGTCAGCAACGAGGTGGATGCCACCGACAAGGGCAAGTTTGCTACCGAAGATGACCCCGGTATGACCATGCCGTCTTCTTCGGCTATCAACTTTGGTGACCCCTACTATGGTTTGAAGTCCTATTTTACCCCAACCAAGGGCATTGCTGCTGCCAAGCAGTTTGGTGACCCACGATACTTTGAATGATTATGAAAAGCGCAATCAGAAGAATACTTTTGCCAGTCGTTTGTAGCCTTCTGACCATTTCGGTCATGGCTCAGACGAACCGTACAGTCAAGGGTACTGTAGTGGATGAGTTGGGAGAACCCATCATTGGCGCAACCGTTCAAGTAGTGGGAACCACAACAGGAACCATTACCGACATCGACGGTAATTACGTGATTCAAGCTCCCGAGAAATCGACCCTCAAGGTGATGTTCCTCGGATATATTACCGAAACCGTGCCCAGTGACACCAAGCAGGTTGTCCTCAAGGAGGATGCCCAGCAGCTCGAAGACGTTGTAGTCGTTGGTTACGGCGTACAGAAGAAGGCACACCTCACCGGTGCTGTTGCCACGGTACAGATGGACGACATCCAGGACCTTTCGAGCGGTGGCCTCGCTTCCACCCTCAGCGGTATGGTCAATGGTGTGAGCGTGAGCGGTGGTGATGCCCGTCCAGGCGAGAATGCCACCATCAAGATCCGTGACACCAATACGCTCGGCGATGTGGGCGTAACGGCTCAGGAACCTCTTTACGTCATCGACGGATATATCTATCCGAATGACGTGAAGGTAGGTAATACCACCGAGAACCTCGGCGCAACTGCCTTCAACAATCTCGACCCAAGCGTCATCGAGTCAATCTCCGTACTGAAGGACGCAGCAGCTGCTGTCTATGGTGCGCGTGCTGCCAATGGTGTCATCCTTGTTACCACCAAGAAGGGTCAGCAGGGTGCTCCAAAGATCAGCTACTCGGGCACCGTGGGCGTGACTGATGAAGTGGCTCGTCCCAAGATGCTTTCGGCTTACAACTATGGTCGCTTGTGGAATGCCGTGAAGGCAGCCGACCCAAAGAATACGACACTCAACCGATTGACCGACCTTTTCCAGTCGGATGAACTTGCAGCCATGCAGGGCCTCAGTTATGACCTGCTCGACAAGTATTGGAGTTCGGCATTTACCCAGAAGCATTCGGTCAATGTCAGCGGTGCTACTGACCGTGCTTCCTATTTCGCAGGCATCAGTTACTTCGACCAGGATGGTAACCTTGGCAAGCTTGACTACAGCCGTTGGAACTATCGTGCAGGCGTCGATGTCAAGCTCGGTAATTGGGTGAAGGCCAACCTTACTGTCAGCGGTGACAATGGAACCAAGAATACCCCGCTCGTGAAGGTCGGTGGCACAAGCAGCGAGAAGGACTACAACCTGCTGCTCACTCATCCTTATTATATTCCCGAGGAGGTCGATGGCAAACCCATCGCATCTTATGGTCCCACCAATTCTTCGGTGAACAGTGACCAGTACTATTCGTTCAACACGCTCCAGGAGAATGGTGACTACAGCAAGACGGTGAACAACAACACTACTTTCAGCGGCAGCCTTGACCTCGACTTCGGTTTCTGGAAGCCACTGAAGGGACTCACCGCCCGCTTCACCTATTCGAAGAGCATCAACAACAGCAAGACCAACCAGTACGGTACGGACTATACCATCTATACTCTCCACAACCGTTACGGAACGGGTTCGCACCTCTACACCCCGACGGGTGCCGGCTATGGCGACGACGTGGTGCTCGCTGTCGACAACTTCACGGCTATGACCATCTCGAATGGTTCGCCTTCGTTCCTGTCGCGCAATACCAATCGCACCGACAACTATCAGATCAACTTCAACGTCTCCTACAACCGCGACTTCGGTCAGCATCATGTAGGCGCCCTGTTCTCGATAGAGCGCAGTGAGGCTGAGAACGAGTATCTCTATGGTTACGTCAGCGATCCTTATCCTTTCACCACAGGTCAGTCCAATTCGGCTGAGGCCAACACCAAGATCGTTACCTTTACTCGTGCAGAGTCAGGCACCCTTTCCTACATCGGTCGAGCCAACTATGCTTATGCCGACAAGTATCTGTTCGAGTTCCTGTTGCGTTCGGATGCTTCCACCAAGTTCGCTCCCGAGAACTATTGGGGTACATTCCCATCGGCTTCTATCGGTTGGGTACTCTCCAAGGAGTCGTGGCTGGCTGATCGTCCCGGTATCGATTACCTGAAGCTTCGTGCTTCGTTTGGTCTGACCGGTCGTGACAATACAGCGGCTTGGCAATGGATGCAGGTCTATGCACAGGATGCCAACCGTGGCCCTGCTTTCGGTTCAGGTACCAGCCAGGAGACCCTCAACCGTATCACCATCAACAAGAACAACTCGGCTGTGAATCGCGACGTCCATTGGGATAAGTCCTATAAGGGCAATATCGGTATCGACTTCAATACGTTCAACAACCGACTGGGCATCAACATCGATGCTTACTATACCTGGAACCGCGAGATGCTGCTTAACCTCAACAAGTCGGTTTCGACCATCATCGGTACCCAGACTGCAGCTCTCAACGTAGGTGAGATGGATAACTATGGT
>Ga0256407_10013340_pt1 | contig 10993 bp, 10 predicted proteins | sample RumenRJG_04DNA_FD_193489 | JGI IMG/M metagenome (GOLD analysis project Ga0256407, IMG submission 193489) | Bovine rumen microbial communities from Lethbridge, Alberta, Canada - RJG_04 | ecosystem: Host-associated > Mammals > Digestive system > Stomach > Rumen | place: Canada: Alberta... | reverse complement strand
AGGTTGCCCCTGAAGGAATTTCCTCCACTCGTTGCACCACTGGCATCCTGGTTTCTCGAATTCCAACGCTCTACGGCATTTTACGTGGAAACGATCCTCGAGGAAGTCGCGACGTATGCGCTCTGGATTGTTGAGATAGCCCTTTTCGGGATTAAGGATAGTCTGCTGTGTTTTCTGTGCATCGCGGCTATCATCGAAGGCGGCCATAAGGTATGGAACTTCGATGTCGGAGAAGTGCAACCCGAGCAGGTCGATGCTGGTGTGTTCTGATTTGAGTTGGAGTCGGTCAGTATATGGAACATGGGGGGCACTAAGTGCGAGAGCACCATAGAGAGAGAAATCATCCTGAAAACGGACGAGGTCGCGGAATGCACCCTTGCTGAAGCCACCGAGGTTTTCGGGATCGTTGGGATTCGAGCGGCGGTATTTCTCGCCGAAGTCGCTGGTGAATATGCTCGTCTTGTAGAGCAAGTCGATGCTTCCCAGAGGTGTATCGATGTCAGTACGGATGATTACAACGGGGAGATGCCCTGGCAGACGATCAAGCAGGTTGCGACATACGGACTCTTCGCGAGGAGTGACCAACAGAACGAGGGCACAGTCTGTCTGGGAGTGCTTGGAACTGCTGATGAAATTGGAGAGTGCGAGGAAACGTCCATGGCATTCGTCACGGTAGTCGGAGATAACGCATGAGGCCAGTCCTGCTTCAGTCATGTTGCTCTCCAACTTATGTGCTACGGGCTCTCCGTAAGAACCGAACAGAACAGTTAATTGGGTGATGGTTCTAAGGTCTGGCGGAGTGGTGGTGCCATCCACGCAGCGGTAAACGTAATTTTCGGTAGAGTCAGCCGACATTGCAAGTCGGCGCGAGAAATCAGCATCGCCAGTGAAAGCCTTGTATAATAACGCAAAGTACGTGAAGGATCCGTTGACGCTGATGAATCCATCAGGGAGGTCGAAGTAATGGTTGGTGACTCCGTTAGGACAGGATTTCTTCACCCGACGGATGTTCGCGTTGCCATCCTCCGTAGGATTCATCGTTATGACGCAGCTGTGTTCTGGGTTGACAGCAGTCATGCGTTGTGAGACGTACACGACATCCTGATTCTTCAGCGATTTGCTGATAAGGAGAAGTTTCGAGTTCTTCAGAGTCTCGTCAGAAAGAGAGTTGGCCTGATACGGTGTTATTGCCCTACCCAGTCCACAGTTGGTTCCGTAAAGGAGTGCAGCATATGCAGCTGAAGAATGAGAACCGCCATGTCCCATCGCAATGAGAGGACGCTCAGGATTGTTGAGTAAGAACTGGCGCAGTGGTTCTACGTCGGTTTGTTCCGCCTGTTCGATGTACATGCGGGTTTCTGTCAGCAACTCGCTCATGAGCTTCTTTCCGCCCCGAGCTTTCGGTTTCTGTAGGTTTGTCTGTTTTGTTGTCATGCTACCGTGATTTTATTATCGCAGTGCAAAGGTCGCAAAATAAAAGCACAGTAGCCGTTTGGATATACGTATAAGGAATTAACGCAGATAGGAGATGAAAGCAAAAGCATCATCTGGCAACCTGTATTCCAATTTGCCATTGTCGCGTAGTTCCATGAGCAAGCGACCTAAAAGGTTAGGGCCTACATAACTATCACCCTGAGTCTTGACACCCCATGTGTCGGGCGACTTCTTGCTGAAACTGTCTTGGTCTTCGACGATGAACTTGCCTTTAGATCGATCCAGTTCCTCACGAAACTCCTCGCTTTGCTCGTATTTCTGTGTCAGACAGAATTTCATAGCATCTACTATCATCTGTCCCCAGTCGGCACGGCGATGAGTCTTTTCCCAATGTTTGGTGGTGTATTTGGGATTGCCTGCCTGATAGATTGCCTTCACAGGTTCCGCATCCTTGAACTTCATCAGCTGGAACAATTGCTCAGAATTCTTGAACGTGACATCCTTATATATAATAAGTGTACGACCAAAATTGCTAAGAATACCCCAAGGCTCTTCTACCTTGCGAATTGTAACGCACTTGTCCTTGGGATAGGTTTCGATGGAATAATACTCTGGGTAAAACTCCTTAATAAACTGGGCTATGCTGTAGAAACTCATATTCGTTACGAATTAGAAACTATCAAATGGGATTTCTTTCTCGGAACCAGGGACAAGCTGGAAGTGCTTGGGATCGAGTTCCACCTTATCGATACGGACAATACGAATCTTGTCGATGTTTAGAACGACACGATTAGTGAGACCGTCGGGATTTGACTGGGCCTGAGGCCAGGCGAAATACTCTAAGCCTATCTCGCTAAAGAACTTAGCAGCTGCTTTCTCAGCATTGAGATCAGCCTTGTCGGTGAGTTGTTTCACTGTGCCTGTATTACCAATGAGTTTGTTGCCAACATACTTGCGGAAGAGTTTACCCACCTGACGCGCTTCATCGGGTACATGTTCGCCAAGCGCCTTTTCTGTACGCTCAATGATGGAAGGGTGGACAGGACGGACTGAAAAGAGGTGGTTCTCCTCCGTCATATCGGGAATCTCAAGAGTATAAACATAATAGTTTTTGTTTACAGGACGCTTCTTGTTATAGGCATAGTGAGCTGCCGAGGTGTACGATTCGGTGACATATGTTCCAAAACCGAACTTTGCTTTGCCGTCGCCTTCAAGGGCGTGGGCAATGTCGAACTGCTTGAAAAGCACTGATGTGCCATGGTAGAATGTTTCCATATGTTCTAATATTGTTATGCAAATATACACATTATATCAATTATACCTATATATTAAAGTCTCATTTTCGCTTTTTTTAGTATTTTTGCAGCGTAAAACCAATAATTATCAGTATGATAGAAGTTATTAAATCCCCTACTCCAGTTGCTGAGAAAACTCAGTGGACAGTTTTTCTTGCCGGTCCAATGAACGGTGCCCCCTCCTGGCAAGCTCAGGCTCCCAAAGTGGCAGCTAACGTATGCATTAACGATGTAACATTTCTGAACCCGCGCAAGACCGAAAGGTTTGTTACAGGTACTTATCAGGTGAATTGGGAAACCTTCGGACTTCGTATGTGCGACGTCATCCTGTTCTGGATTCCGCCTCAGGCTCGTCCTATGAAACCATGGCGCTATTATGCCATCACCACGAGATTGGAAATGGCCGAGAATCTGGCACGCGGGCATAAGGTAATCATCGGCATTGACCCAGAGTTTAAGAATGAGAAAGGTGAAGATATGGCTGGTATTCACCATCTGAGGCGTATGGCGAAGTATTACGGAGTGGAGAATATCCATACTTCGCTGGAAGACTGTATGAAGGAACTAAAGGAGTGGATGGAACGTCCGCGTAAGGCAGAAGAGAAAGTACACCATATGGCTGGTCCAGCATTTGAGCCGATGGACAAACTGAGCAGGATGATAAATCCGTGTACAAGTCGCAACGAAACGCTGATGGAAAACTGGAACCAAACCGTTGCTCCAGGCGACACAGTATATATAGAGGGGGATTTTGGGGCCGAAGAATGGAGGCATTTTCTGAACGGAACCATTATATAGCAATAAGCCGAAGGGATTAATCCTTCGGCTTTATCAATATAGGCTCAGTATAAGTATAGGTAACTCTAAAACCTATGTATGTGCATTTATCTCCTTGTACCTCATCGACAGTCTTAGGCATCTCACTTAGTTTGGTATTAATGAGCCATTCTACATTTATTCCCTTTCGCCACAAAGGGCGCAGGTCACCATGAAATAGCTTCCACATATCAAGAGCATACCAGGTCAGTAAGAATCCAAATAGGAAGTTTCTTATGAATCTTAATACATTCTTCATATGATATCAACCTAAGTGCCTAAGAAGCGCACTTGACTTACTACTTTTACGCATCTTATCGATACCACGTTCACGAATCTGACGGACACGTTCACGAGAAAGCCCCATGTCGTAACCGATGTCATCAAGACTTCTTTCCTGGCAACCTATGCCAAAGTTCTGAATAACAATAGTCATTTCTCTATCGTTAAGTACAGAGCAAAGCACCTGCATAAGGTCGCTACACATCGAATCATAGTTAACTTTTCGGTCGGTAGCATACTCCGCTGATGAAGACAACATATCAGCCATGGTAGATCCCTCTCCTTCTGTGATAGGTGCATCGATACTGGATACGTGAGCTTCAGTCTGTATGGCTTTCTCTATCTTCTCTATTTCTAAGGATATTATATCACACAGTTCCTCTGCAGAAGGATAGCGTTGATACTTCTGGAGGAATACATTCGTAGCATTCTTGATTTTGTTGCTGATGGCTATTTGGCTTTGAGGTCTACGTACTATATTACTATAATCTGCTATTGCCTGAAGGATACTTTGACGAATCCACCAGATGGCATAAGAGATAAACTTGAATCCACGTGTCTCGTCAAACTTCTCTGCAGCAGTGATTAGTCCGATGTTCCCCTCACTAATCAGATCAATAAATGGAAGACCCTGATTCTGATACTGCTTCGCAACAGATACCACAAAACGCAAATTGGCTTTAACAAGCTTATCTTTGGCTGCAGCACCTTTTTTACCTCCACCATGAATGGCTTGAGCAAGTGCTACTTCCTCGTCAGTAGATATCATAGGTATTCTACTTATCTCAGTAAGATACTTGTCTAGAGATTCCTCAGAACGAGGGGTAATGCTTTTGTTAATTTTGAATTGTCTCATATTTGATCTCATTTGATTTTTCAGGTGCAAAGGTAGGGAAATTAGACGATAGTAGCCTTCCAGATATACCTATAACGAAATAACCATAATCTTTATGTCGTTGCATAAGATTAACAAGCCAAAGATGTTAAATCAATGTTATAACTAAATAATCATTTGGAGGTTTTAATCCTTTTTCATACCTTTGCATACATATTAATATAAAGACCTATGACAATTATCGAGTGTATTCAGAAGGAACTGGCATTGAATCTCAACCCCTATCAGATTTTCATATTTGAGAATGAAAAACTCAAATCAGGTAATGATTGGATTAAAAAAAGAAAAATGTGGAGGGATTATGATATTGTATTTATCCCATTTGATGTGGAAAAACAGTTTCTGACCAGTCTTGGCAATGACATAGACCCTTTGTTGTATTTTTCGATAACTCATGCAGATATAGTGGCAAGAGTTATGCCACGTAAGTCTGGCGAATATAGATATGCAACAGAAATCCTGACTTCTGACGATTTGTCAAGTAGGGAAAAGTTTGCTCATAAGCTCGATACATTTGTTGATGTGTTGGACAAAGAAAAGAGCAAGAGTTTTGTGAATACTGTTCGACGTTTCTTCCAATATGGGAATGATGAATTTGCCGATCTGGTATTAAATGCTTATGAGGGTAATGTCACCAAACTAATAGACATGTCCAAGCAATACACAAGCATTGTCTGTTCTGCGATGATGACATCTGCAGAAGTCTTTCTGACTGATTTTATTAATAACCTTTCTGAGGAAAAGCAACTCCAATTGGGCGCATTGGTTAAAGACTCATTGAGTTATCCTAATGAGGCAGAATCAATTCAAATTCTTGAGGATTTCTTAAACTACAATAATGATGACATAGATTCAAGTTCAATATCTATACCGTCTGCTAAGACTAATGCTTCAAGATTATATAAGCCAGATTTCACCATCTGTGTTTCATCTGCAAAAAAAGATGTTCTTTCAGAAAAAGATAAGGATGGTGATTATGAGATTACCTTTAGACGAGATAGTGGAGAGTCATTTGATTTTGTTTTTGGACATAGAGGTGACAAGATGCTCTATTTGCTAACTCTTCTATGCCAAAAATACAATGGAGGTTTGCCTACAAGATATTTCAAAGACAACAGGGCAAAACGCATTTTGGAGAAGGTTTTTAATAAAGTATATCGCTCGGGTGGTTGTGATTGGGTTGAAAAGTGCTCTTCTGATACCCACAATATTTCAATGTACCGCTCTCACGCCAAAGAGGTAATCGAAAAGGACGAAAGACTGAAACCACAGGAAGCATACTATTGTAATTTTGAAAATGAAACCCTTCAGATTGGCCCAAAGGCAAAGACACTTGAAGTTCGCAAGATAAGGCTTCCAGAAGACAGAATCATAATCAATGACGACATGTTGGATGATTATTCTTTTGACGAGTTGTTTAAGGAAATGCCTTCATTCTACAGTCTATTTGATAATAAAGAGCTTAAAAACGCGCTCTTCGAGATTCACAAGAATATGGTTTGTGGTGCTGATCAACGTGAAGACGATGGCAAATTCAAGTTATATGGAAAGGCAAAGCACATTTTCTAAAAAGTAACATATTTCGGTCGTTATACCTATATCAAAAAAGCTCATATGGGCAAAATCCTGTACTTTTGCCCCCAGAAATCCGAGGACTCACCAAGGATAATAACTAAAAGGAGCTATTATGACTATAGGAAAGAAAATGAGGAAACCACTTCGTAGGCTGAAGATACAGGAACAAACTGAGATGGAATTGCAGCCAGACTTCATAGATGACGGACAAGAACTAACAATGTTGTCTGCCATCAACAGCATTGTGACTTTGGCAGAGGATTCTAAACTAAGCACTTTGTTCTTTGAACAGGCAGATAGATTCATCACCTACCTTTCTGAGCGACAGGGTATCTCAAAGATGCAAGCTGTACTATTATCTATATTTATAGAGTCGAGCGCGTCTGGCAATAAAGCAGACTTTTCCGACATTGCCCGCTATCTTGATTGTAACAACGTACAAGTGTTGCAATACAAGGGCGAAGTAGATAGCCTTGTTAGGATGGGAATCATCCGTATGATTAAAAACAACATGAATGGTGACTATGATTATGCAGTGGCTCCTACACTACTGGAAAGTCTATCTAACAATCAGCCATTTCAGCGTAAATCGTATAAGGGTGCGACAGAAATTCAATTCTTCCAGTATTACTATGACATTACTCATCTTCGTTATGAAGAGGAACTTTCGACGGAATTGATGTTGGAAGAGATTAAACGACTGATGGATGAGAATCCTGATTTGTCATATGTTAAGTCACTTTGTAGCATTGAGATGTCAGAGATAAGTCGTGCGGTCATTACACATATGTGCCGTCATTTGGTGCTGTCAGGAACAACAAGCATTCCCATGAATCACCTGGTTTTTCTCTTTGATGCGCAACATCAGAAATACGATTTTGATCGAATGATGTCTGAGGGAAAACATTTTCTGATTAGAGAAGGATGGGTAGAGAACGCATTTTCTGAAGGTTTTAAGGACAAGGATGAGTATCAGCTAACAGCTAAAGCATGCGAGTTTCTTCTAAAGGATTATAACATCAAGCCCACGGAAAACAATGGATGTGATGTTATGCAGAGTAACGAGATAGCTATGAAGCAGTTGTTTTTCGCTAATGATGTACAGCGACAACTCGAGAGTCTCACAGAATTACTAAGCGAAGAGAAATATCTCGGCATCTGCAACCGACTTAAGGAGCGTGGACTGCGCCAAGGTTTCGCATGTCTGTTCTATGGCGAACCTGGTACTGGAAAGACAGAAAGTGTGCTACAGATAGCGAGAAAAACCAACCGTGACATCATGCAAGTAAATATCTCTGAGGTAAAGAGTATGTGGGTTGGCGAGAGCGAGAAAAACATCAAAGCAATCTTCGATCGTTATCGTGCAGTAGCCAAACACTCAAAGCACATCCCTATCCTTCTCTTCAATGAGGCCGATGCAGTCATTGGTAAGCGTAAGGAGGGTGCAGAGCGTTCGGTTGACAAAATGGAGAATTCTATCCAAAATATCATTCTGCAGGAGATGGAATCATTGGAGGGAATTATGATTGCTACAACGAACCTTGTACAGAATATGGATTCTGCTTTTGAGCGTCGTTTCCTCTACAAAGTGAAGTTTGAAAAGCCAGAATTGGCTCAACGTACAAAAATATGGCAATCAATGATGCCACATCTTTCAGCTAATACTGCAGAAAAACTTGCTTCATCTTTTGACTTCAGTGGTGGGCAGATAGAGAACATCACACGCAAGTGCGACATCGAAAGCATCCTCTATGGTGAGGACTACATAACTGACGAAAAGATTATGCAGTACTGTCATGAGGAAAAGATTGTGAAGAAAGGCTGTGCTCGTATTGGATTTGTATAACAAGTGGCATCATTGGATTTAAATATAATTCTTCATAGTTCAATATATTTCCCTCTGTCGTATGAAAGATGCTCATTATGAAAGGCATAGCCAAACTGATTGCAGATGCATTGAGTTGTGCCAATAGTCCTGGCGATATTACGATGAGAGTGACCGTAAATCCAATATTCGATATCACTATTCTTAATATAGTCGGCAAGTTCCACCGTAAAAGCTCCATTAAGACGGCTTCCATGAAACTCTGGCGACATAAGCTGGAATGACGGAACGTGATGGGTAACTACAATCTTGTGCATTGCGCAACTTTCACTAACCGACTTCTTGATAAAATCAAGGCAACGCTGATGCTCCCTATTAAAATCAGTATACGTCAGTACATCTTCACCATAGAGGATACGCCGGAAGTCTGTTACGCCGTGCTCCGCCGCATAGGCATCTTCCAAATCGATGTGCGACCATAATGTAGAGACGATAAAATCTATATCATCAATGTGAACCACGCTATTGTAATAGTAATGCACATTGGGACGGATCTTACCCACCAAACCGTCATGCAGAGTGGACAGGTCGAAGAACTTATAGAACTCATGATTGCCCAAAGCAACGATTACCTGGCGATAGTTTTCTGATGCCCAGTCCCAAAAAGGATGGGTGACATAATTATCATCGCCAAGATAACCGATATCTCCTGCCAACACAAGTATATCACCACGAACATCCATAGGCCCATCTTGTCTTAGAATGCGCCAGTTTTCACGAAACTCCAGATGTAAGTCGGATGCGTATTGTATTCTCATTACTCTTTGACGATGAACGATTCTTTCAGAGTATCAACAAAAGCTTGTATAACTTCACTGTCCCTATCCAAAGCGTCCTGCAATGACCTACTTGGAAGATCACTTTCGATGGCAGCAGCATATTCCATCACGCAGTCATAAACTGCCTTCGGAACAGCAACTGGCTCAGGAATTGAGGCTGTGGCAATAAGTTTCAACACATCGGTCTTGTGTTTTCTGATGTCCTTAGAGTTTACCTGTCGACCAGCAGCTCTCTCACTTAGTAGATTAAGATAGGCCCTTGCTTTCAAGCAGATCAAAGAAACAGGTGTTGCAACACGAACACTATCTTCCACCGCACTGTTAGTAACTGTCAGGTCATAGTAGTCATCATCCATCATAATAGCCGAGAGACTAGAGAGGTCATCAGATAATGGAATAGGCTCGATATGGAATCCTGATGGTTCTCCCAATACATCGGAATGACGCGAGAGCAGTTCTATCTGTACAGGATAGCCAGCCTTCTCGGTAGTAAATCGATATAGCGTGTAGGCTGGCGACATATCATCCTTTTTTCTTTTTCCTGCCTTGTACTCTCCATCGCGAATAAACTGCCAGAAAGCTTCGCCATATTCCTTGGTGACTTTCTCTACGATCAAAATCATATCTATATCGTCTGTGGCTCGCGGTCTCATGTCAGTATCACTCAAGGCAATATCGCATGCTGTTCCGCCAATAATCACATAGTTGTCTGTAAAGCCAGCAAAGGCTTCACGAAATTTATCTAATCCAGCTACCATGTTTTACTAATCATTAATTCTAATTCTTTTTCCACCCTTGGATCTTTATCCTCCTTCAACGTAAGATAAAGGGATATTGGGTCTGCATAATCCTGACTGAGAGATGGGTAATTCCATACTTCCAAACGGATGATGCCCTCTGATTCATTCAGATTTTTAAATGCACCAGCAGCTTGCAATTCCCTATATCGTTTTGTATCAATAACACAAGTACACACCTCGTCTGGATTCAAATGCGTGTAATGTGATAAAGCCGTAATTCCCCCATAAGTCATATTAATCCCGTCTGCAATGGAATCTAAGTAAAGAATACGACTGACTGGACTCTTCAACAATGGCAGTACACGCTCCCATAGTTCCTTAGGAGATTCTTCGAAATGAAGCCGTTTTATGCGGTTTTCATCTGTCGTTATCGCACATAGTTTCAGATCGTCTAGCGTTTTAAATGCCCTCGATATGGTGACATATGTATAAGGTAACTTCTTTTCAAGTTCAACCATAGATGCCCCTTCGAGGCATTCCACTTGTAAATGATAGAGCAGTATATACTGTGCAACAGCAGAGAGCTCTTCTGATTTCTTTTGTTCCTTTTCTCTGGTGTTTATTACCAAAAATGGAAGAAAGGCATACTTGCCCGAAACAATAAAATAGACTCCCCGATCAATAAGCCTATTCCGCTCAACGAACTGTAGCCCTTGAAAAAGGTAAACGATAGGTAATCCAATCATCGATTCCAATCTCATAGCCAAATTGAGACATTCTGTTGAAGCATGATTCTCATCCTTTTTTGCTTCCAACAAACAGAACTCATAGTCATTGAATCTAGACCTATAGAACTGAAAACGTAACTTCGTGTCTATAGGAACACTTTTTAGCTCTTCTTTCTTCATCAAAGAGAGCTCCAATTCCTTACCTGCTACTATTACTTTCTCCATTTCAAAGTCTTTGTACTATTATCATACATTATGAAAACGGTACAAAAGTAATGAAAATGATCGAAACACAAAAGAAAAAACACTTTTTTTTGAGAAAAAAAATTTATCCACAAATCAAATGAAGCCTTTTTCTATAAAAAAATGAGGAGACAACAGGGTCTAAGTGCCTGATATTCAAGAAGGGTTCGAGCCTCTGCGGGTGTACCAAAGGCAAAAGAGATAAGTCGAAAAACTTATCTCTTTTTTGTTTTTATTCAAGTTTTCGTCCTCATTTCCTTGAATGTAGCTGCAGTTGCGTCTATCTTTTTTCCATCATAGTAAACATTAAAGTCTGATTTG
>Ga0256407_10013338_pt1 | contig 10995 bp, 7 predicted proteins | sample RumenRJG_04DNA_FD_193489 | JGI IMG/M metagenome (GOLD analysis project Ga0256407, IMG submission 193489) | Bovine rumen microbial communities from Lethbridge, Alberta, Canada - RJG_04 | ecosystem: Host-associated > Mammals > Digestive system > Stomach > Rumen | place: Canada: Alberta | collected... | reverse complement strand
CAATGGCCAATAGTTTTCAATAACGTGGGAACAAGTAGCACTTGTTGATGTACAGAGCATTGCTGCTTGTTTCCGAAGGAGGAGATAATATTAAAATTAAAACTATTATAGCACGCATACCAGAGTCAGCTCGAATATCAGCTGATGATCCGGACTCAGCTCCAGAGCTGTTAACGGACGCAATCATCAGAGGACAGCTGCTCTTCTTTGATGGACCGACTCCTGTTCTCAAGATTCCAAGGCATTACCAGCGGATATCCAAGGATGAGGCTCTTGCTTTCATTTTTGGATACCTCGATGAACAGTCACAGATTATTGTTCCTAACCGTCATGTCGAGGAAGCGTTTAAACGTCTTCGTCACATGGCACGGTTGCAGATTGACCTGGAGGCTGAATTTTGGAGGGCTCAGATGTATGTAAATCTCAGCACGGGAATATACGGTATTATTGAGCAGGATTTGGTTCCATTGAATAGCGACGTCAAGTTTGACTACGTTGTTGACATTACATATAGACCACACAGCAAACTTGAAGATGCTCCTAATTTTAAGAATTATGTTGAGACATCGGTCGGTATGGATCAATATCTATGTCTTATGCGTACTCTCGGATACGCATTATCCAGCTTGACAAAAGCTCGCAAATGTTGTGTCATGCTGGGATGTCCGAAATCGGGCAAGTCATCTATTCTTGATTTGCTGGAATCAGTTCTTAAAGGTGATCTTGTTTCTCACGAATCATTTGACAGAATGGGAACAGAGCGCGCCAAGGTGAAGTATATCGGACGCAGGGTCAATATCTCACGCGAGACTAATACCAAGCCTAACAAAAATGCTGACTCATTTAAGAGCCTGATCAGCAACGAACGCACTACCGGAGAGGAAAAATATGAGGTTCAGAAAAGCTTTATACCAACTCTGTTCTTCATATTTGCCGGCAATGTGGATATTGAGTTTGCGAAAGAATGCATGGACGATGCCGTCATCGACCGCTTATACTACATCATCTACGATAAGGAGATCCCAGCTGAAAAGATCGACTTAGACCTTGACAAGAAGCTTTGGGATGAGCGCGACGTTATATTCTCTATTGCTCTCGACAGCTTGAAGGGCCTTATCGAGGATCACTACGATTTCAAAGCAGGTCCTGCTGCTGTAGAACATCTCAAGCACAGGCGTTATCTGATACATACGGTTGAGAGTTTTCTCACCGAAAGGTGTATAATCACTGAATCAGGTAAAGTTTCAAGCACAGCTCTATACGAAGCTTATGTCGCATTCTGCAGAGCAAATGCTCTAACACCAGAGAGTGATAAAAGTTTCTACGGCAAGATCATGGCATTCAATCCGTCGATAAGACGTGGAAGAGTACCGGACATAAATGGAAATTTAGTCAGAGGCTTCCACGGCATATCTCTTATCTGAGGAGAGAGTCAGGTAACTGATGACGACTCTGACGAGTAAAAACAACGTCTATATCCTGGGGCTTCGGCCCCCGGGTGTAGATAATCATTCGGCTGCACCGAGAGGTGTGGGAGTATGCAATTTATGTGGGAATGACTGTTACAAGTTTAGCAGTTGCACCCACAACCACGAAAGGGGTCTATATAATGGCTACTAAAACTAAAATGGATTCAGAGATAAAGGTTCGCTGCAACTCTGATGAAAAAGAAGACTTAAAGAAACGTGCCGAAGAAGTGAAGCTCGGTATGAGCGACTTCATTCGTTCACTTATATTCGGCAAGGAAAAGCTTGTGCTTCTCTCGGAAGGATCAGAGATAGCAAAGGCTCTGTTCCTCATACATACAGATCTCGAATACTTCCGTAGTAGCGGAGGTATTCCTGAAGAGTCATTAAGAGCTATAACAGAGTCGCTTGACGACGTAGCTGCTAAGCTTAATGCTGTATCAGAAAAGCTGACAGACATCCACGCTGAGAGTGAGGAGGCTGATTCAGATGAGTAAGCTCAACACATTTGCTGCTGTTCTCAAGTTCATCAACGGGGCAAACAATACACCTGATGCATTGAGAGCAATATGTGTCTACACCACAGATACGGCTAAAACCAATGGTGGTACACTTATAGCCACACAAGGATGCTCTTCTGAACATCCTGTTGAGGATATGCTTTCCAACAAGCGCCTTCACAACAAGACTCACGGCAAGCAGTATGAACATTTCGTACTTGCGCCATGTCCTAATGGTTCAGACAAGTCTCCTGAAGATGTACTTAAAGCAGTAAAGGAGATCGTTGCTACGATTTTCCCCGAAAATATGGCTGTTATCACTGTTCACACAGACACAAAGGTTGTCCATGCACATACGGTGCTTGATGCCGTAAACGCTGTGACAGGCCGTAAGTTCTCTCAGGGACCTGCCGACCTTAACAGAGTCAAGCAGAAGGCTAACAACATACTCAAGAAGCACGGCTTTGAGATAATTACAGCCAGTGCCAACGAGTTTGTTGACCATACTGATTACTCAAACGAGGCAGGTTTTGACTTCATTGAACTCAATGAGGAAGAGTTTATTACAGGAGCTGCTTTGGGAGAAGTATCCGCATACACAGATAGTGTCAGTCTCGATAGCACTATCGAAACAATCAGCAGTTGGGAATATTTCGACTGCGATACACCGAATTATTTTGGAGGTAATAATATGAACAACAACTACAGTCCTTATGCACCGCAGACACAGGCTATGCCTGTAGCCACACCCACAGTGGAGATCATTCCTTCGGCCACACTAGCTGTGCAGCCTGCACAGGACACGCTTGTACCCGCACCTTCAGTTGAAGCTGTGCCGACAGCTGTGGGAACTGTGGGCAACAGCTTCCCTACCACAAGTGTCGTTACTGGTCCCATATTCCGGATCAAGGGTACACCTGATTCTAATTTCGCAGGTCTTAACGAGCTTGTTGAGCAGACTGCTGCATACGCTCAGGAACACCAGCGTGAAGCTGCTAACCTTGCGCTTGCGATGAATCAGTACGCTCAGCAGAGTGGCTATCCGTCAAATGTGTCGGTCTATGCCGGCCCTATCTTTGACATCGATATGACAGGCGGCATCTATCCGCCACTGCCTGGATATGACGGCAACAAGTAATGATGGTGAGGCTCCCTTCGGGGAGCCCACTCCTACATCTATTATATCCGAATCACAGGAGCAGGTCAATAGTACTGCGCATAAATCTAAGGAGGAATTGTTATGACTACGGAAAGGAAAACAGAGCTTGCTAGACAGCTCGTTGCAATCATTTTTGAGCTTACATCAGCCGGAGAGGTGCCGACTGATGTAATGCCTGTAGAGCAGCCCAAGAAACCTGTTGAGATGCTCACGCTCAAGGAGAGCTTAGATATCGTACCAGGTTTGTCAATGCATACGCTTCGCCAGCTTGTCCTTCAGGGCAAGATAAAAAGTGTGAGATGTGGTGCGGGCGTTCGCGGAAAGATTCTCATAGCAAAGAATGAACTCTTAAGCTACTTTGAATCATGAAATAATGTGGCCTGCCGAAAGGCAGGTCATATTTATATTTGGAGGGAAATATATGGCTACAATACAGAAGCGCGGCAACAGCTACCTCATCAGAGTGAGCTGCGGCTATGATGTATACGGTGGACACAAGGAACAGTCAATGACCTGGAAGCCTGATGAGGGTATGTCCCAACGACAGATTGAAAAGGAGCTTAACCGTCAGGCGGTCATGTTTGAGGAAGCTGTCAATCACGGCTACAAGGCTTCGGCTATGAAGTTTCAGGAGCTTGCTGAGGAATGGTTCGAGAGCTATGCAAAGAACACCCTCAGAAGCACTACATATGAGCGTATGCTCCAGCTCACGCACCGTGTATATCCTGCTATCGGTCACCTGCGTATCGACAAGATCACAGCAAGGCAGTTGCAGAGCTTTGTGAACTCTCTCGCCAAGGAGGGGGCAAACGAAAAGACAGGCAAGCCCCTTGCACCGAAAACGATCCGTCACAACCTGAGCTTTATCTCAGACGTATTCAGTTATGCGGTCCGTATGGACTTGGTATCAGACAATCCTTGCAGGAAAGTAACTATCCCGAAAGGCGAGGTCAAGGAGAAACAGATTTATTCACAGGAAGAGATGGCGCATCTGCTTACTGCTATTCAAGGAGAGCCTCTGAAGTATAAGGCATTCTTCTTTCTGATAGCTTACAGCGGTTTCCGCAGGAGCGAAATGCTCGGTCTTGAATGGAAGGATATTGATTTTGAGAACAATATCATTACTATTAAGCGCACCTCAAATTATACCGCAGAGCGTGGTATATATACCGATACCACAAAAACAAAACGCTCTCAGCGAGTTTTGAAAATATCTCCGTATATAATGGGGATACTGAAAGACTATAAGCTGGAGCAGGACGAAGAAGCACTCCGCCTCGGAGACAAGTGGGTAGAAACTGACCGTTTATTTGTTAAATGGAATGGCGAACCCATGAACAATCAGACACCCTACGGCTGGCTGAAAGAGTTCTGCGAGAAGAATGATATGCCTTTTTACGGTATACATAGCTTTAGGCACTTTGCGGCAAGTTCGCTTATTTCAGCAGGTCTTGATGTTACAACAGTTTCAGGAGCGTTAGGTCACTGTAATTCGGGAACAACTTTGAATGTATACTCACATATGTTTCAGAACGCACAGGCGAAGGTATCGGAAGCAATGGACAAAGCCTTTGCCTTTCTGCCGCAGAAGGAGGATACGGAATAAGAATAATACTATGAAGGTATAGTATAAGAATAAGCTCGCTGACATCTGATGAAATAACAGACAGCGAGCTTATTTTTTTAGTAAAAGCTAAATGAATAGTATTCACTATTATGCATTAGAGATAATGTAAAAAAGCGAGGCTTATACGCTGAAAAATTTGCGTAGCGGACAAATAGCGGACAAACTCATTTTTTAGAAAAAAGCAAAACTCGGAAACGGCGATATAACGTCGTTTCCGAGAACATTGAATGGTGACCCGTACGGGAATTGAACTGACCGAAAGGCTTCTGCCAGTTTCGAGTATTATATGAAAATCGCCGAAAAACAGCCTAATCTAAGAGCTTGATTTCGAGTGGCTTTTAGTTTTTTTTAGCAGTTTTTGGTAACAATATGTGGCAAACAAGTGGCTGGGCGTTGTACGAATATACACCAGATAATGAATATAGCTACTCTAGATAAGTATCGATTGTTGCTGCTTTCGATGATACTTTTGCCAGTAACTGTGAGAAACAGAAACCTGCTGCTATTGGAAACGTATATAAAATTCGCCAAAGCAGGAATTGTATTGTGCAAAATCGCGATTCAGGTTTAGAAATATTAGGAATTATTGAATTAATTTATTGAAAGTAGTATAATTAAAACGTTGATAAAATGTATTTGTCTACATAATAAAAAATACGGAATATCAAGTATGCTTAAAGGAGAAATTAATATGTTTATTCCAGAAATACCAAATAATAGTCTGTCTGACGAAATCAATGAAATAGTTTATATTGCAAAGAAAACTGAACACCAAATGTTCTTTGAGTTTAATCAGCCTGCAACTGATGATGAACTATCAGATTTAGAAAACTACTTCAACACTACTTTTCCAGAATCATATAAAGACTTTATGCATTTTTCAAATGGTGCGAATATTGCAGATGACTATATTATTTTCTTTAATGTTTCAGAAGTAAAATCGCTTCAAATTCCTACATTCCCTGATGATTATATCATTATAGGTAAAATAATAGGTGATGGTGAAGTATTATGCATCTCAAAAAAGGATCAACAATTTATTCGATTGTTTGAAGGTGAAGAACGACGTTATATCGATTTGAAAGAATTTTTTAAGCGACCTATAAAAAAAATTCGTATTAATGCTGAAGAAATAATAGGGGCATTTTAAAATACCCATAAAAATAAGAGAGGTTTTTTTATTATGACTGTAAATGAATTTTTAGATGCAATGAAAAACGCCAAAGATTCATTGGATAGATTTCATATTATAAATAAAATGAAAGAGGCAGAACGTGCTACTGTTTTTTTAGGTTTAAGTGATAGTCAAAAAGTCGAAATTATGGATCAACTAGGCGATAAAGGAAAAGTTCTTTTGTACAATGCTGTCGATGTTACAGATAGGAAGAATTTTCTTAAGCTCCTTTCTGATGAAGCAAAAGATGATTTTATTGAAGATATAAGAAAACAGGCAGTAGCTGATTTCTGGACGGAAGAAAAAAATTAATTCGTCAAGGAAAAGGAACATACAATTGGACACCTGATGAACAATTAGCAATTTTATCAGGCAATCACAAAATAAAAGGGATACAATACGAAGGTCACCATATGTTTTCAGTAAAAAAATATCCTGAATATGCAGGTGATTGGAGAAACATTCAAGCACTTACATATTTTGAACATCAATCGAAATATGGAGCTCATAATGGCAATACTAAACTCAACCAGACGAACGCATATTTTGATGAAATGATTATGCGAAACTATGAGTTTACTACTGCTCCAACTACATCCACAAACAGGTTAGCCCCTGTCTATGAACTTACAAATGTCTGTGATGATGTAAAAAAACTTGATTCTTTTAAAAATGCTAGTCATATAAACTACTCTGAAATAATCCCTAATTATAATAGATTAGATGATATATCCAAAATTCAAGCACAAAAGTTTCAATATGTATGGGAATTAAAAAGAAAAACTAATCCTGATATCCCAGATGATTTCGAAAAGTACATTGTTATGATTGCCACTGATCCAAAATTAAAAAATAGCGATGATATATGTGAAAAGATGGCAATGAAGATTTTTTCTGAGACAAAAGGAAATAAAAATCTTTTAGAAAAAATTAGTAACATGTCGAAAGACGATGCTGTAGCTTTTATGAGCAAAAACAGCTTCTATAAGGAAAAAATATCCAGGTTGGTGTCGCCTAGCAGCAATAAATTTGGGATAGTGAGTCCAGATATCCTTGAATTCAATGAAAGGCTCACAAATATTAAGGCTGATTTGTTCAACGCGTTCAGGAAAGACGATAGTCTAAAAAAGTTGCTTAAAAACGGTGGAATAGCTGTTGTAACAGCTTTTGATATTCTTGATTTTATCGAAGTATCAGTTGATGTTTATTATGGGTTGAAGTACAATACTATGACAGCGCGTCAAGCGGGTTCTGCTATTACTGAGACTATATTTGCAGTTGCATTTAGTGAAGCAGGAGCATCAGCTGGCACTGCTATCGGCGCAGGACTTCTTGGTACTATTGGTTCTGTTGGCGGTCCGATAGGTACTTTTATAGGTACTGTTTTGGGAGGAATTGCTGGTGGTATAATAGGAGGTGCTTTAGGATACTTTATAGGTGGAATCGTTGGAGGAGAGTTCTATGATCAAGCATATTCTGACGCTTTTGAAGCGATAGACGGAATAATGACTGATGGGCATCATTTCCTAGAAGGAACCAATAAAAATGATTGCTATAATTTTGCAGGAATTGGTAAAGGCGGATTGCTTTATCCTGAAATGACCTATGATATTGAAGGCTATGATGGAAATGACTATATTGCGGGATATGGTAATGATGATCGCATTGTTGGTGGTCAAGGATTTGATATGCTAGTTGGTTGTGGCGGAAATGATACAATTTACGGAGATGAAACAAAATTAACTGTCGATGGCGGCGATGATATCATTTATGGTGGAAGCGGTGATGACAAGTTGCATGGCGGTCCTGGAGATGATATTATTTATGGCGATGGCGTTCAATCGAACGAGAATAGATGGGGCACAAATGATGCTGTTTTCAGATTTCCCCAATTTTTCACCACGGTTGAGTTTAATCCGTACTGTCCCGAAGACACCACATATGATGATACCATTTATGGAGATCACGGCAATGATTTCCTATATGGTGGACGAGGTACGGATCACATATACGGCGGATATGGTGACGATACGATATATGGTGAAAGTGATGATGATTATCTTTATGGCGATACAGGAAATGATTATATCGTTGGCGGCAATGGCAGTGACTACATTGAAGGCGGCAGGGGCGATGATTACCTATATGGTGGCGGACTTGAAGTTGATGGAGACTATGACACGATGCATGGTCAAGAGGGAAATGATGTCATTATTGCAACTAATGCAAGCAAATTAGTTGGTGGTGCAGGCGACGACATAATTGAAGGCAGTTCCTCTAATGATAGAATATTTGGCGATGAAGACGATTATGAAGAGTATTCGTCTGACGGAAATGATGATATTTCTGCTGGAGCTGGATATGATTATATTCATGGCGGCGGCGGAGATGATATTATTAGAGGCGGAAATGATAATGATATTATTTGCGGTGATTCTGGAAATGATGAATTATACGGCGACGATGGTCATGATTCGATTTTAGGAGGTTCTGGAAAAGATACCATTTATGGTGGAATTGGCATTGATACATTATTTGGAGACGATGATGACGATCTAATTAGCGGCGGAGAAGATGATGATACACTTGATGGCGGAGAAGGCTGTGATGTATTGTTCGGCGATGCTGGAAATGACAAGATAAATGGTTCCAAAGGAAATGATATTCTCGACGGCGGATCTGGTAATGATACCCTCGAAGGAGGAGAAAATGATGATTCATATTTCTTTGGTTATGGATATGGTAATGATACTATTTACGACAAATATGGTATAAGCCATATCGAATTAGGTGAAATTGACTTCGAAGATATCGTTTACGAAACTGCAGAAAATGGGCATGATCTTATACTCAGCTTTGAATCTTCTCCTGAAGACACATTAACTATTTATAATTTTGATGAACTTCGTGAAAAGTATTATTTCTGGATAGATGACGAAAGCTATCAGATAGATGAAAATGGTGACCTTATTCAGAAGGCTCCTCCGCATAGCAGTGGCGGCGGTTCATCAAGTTCAGGTGGAAGCCTGCTTGGTGATATCGAAGATGATTCAGTTAGGATAATTATAAAAAAATTTGATGACGCAGGGAAGGCTCAACCACCCCGTGATCCGCTTATAATTGACCTTAACGGGGACGGAGTTCATACAACAAGTGTTGATGACGGGGTCCACTTTGACCTTGATAATAATGGGTTTAGGGAACTGACTGCATGGATTGACGGAACGGATGGCTTCCTTGTATATAATCGTGATGAAAATGAAAGTATTACCAATGGTTCTGAATTGTTCAGTGACCAGGTCATCTTCCCTGACGGAACCAGATCAACAGACGGTTTTGATGTGCTCAAAACCTTTAATACATATACAGATGACGAAGAGAACCACGAAACAGATGGTCAGATAAACAAATATGATGCTGAATTTGACAAATTACAGGTTTGGATTGATAAGGATCACGATGGTATTACATGGCTTCCCCATGAAGGAGAAGAGGATGATCCCGAACGCAAGGAATTGTTTTCTCTGAAAGAGCTTGGTATTACTTCAATCAGTCTCAATTATAGATCACCCGAAAATGAGGATGAGGGCAATCCAAATAAGGAACTGTTTGCTGATGTTATAATCAACGGTGAAACACACTCTATTTCTGAACACTGGTTTGAAGCAGATACATCTAACACTCAGGAAATACACCCTGAGGGTATTGATGATGACCGCACCTCATTTGGCCATCTTCACAGTATTACGTATGCTCTTGATGCGGAAAAGGATGAAGAAGGATATCTTCATAGTCTTATCAACAGATTCAATACTTCAGATGATTATTCAGAAAAAAGGATTCTCACAAAGAAGATACTTTATCATATTTCTGGTGCGGAGAATATTGCGTCAAATTCAAGAGGAAGCTTTATAGATGCTCGTGATCTTCATGTAGTTGAAACCATTATGGGAGTAAATAGTTTTATCGGTGCGGGCAATTCTACAAACCCGAATACCAATGCTGCTTCAATACTGAAAGAAGTTTATAGCAGGTTTGAAAACCTTTATTTCGTTCTTTTAAATGCTAATACAAAATCATCTAGTTACTTTGACATCATTTCAGAGACTATCAATGATGAGCATGAAACTGTACTTGATATGTCACTTATAAATCATATCATTAACGTGCGCATTGATAATGATGAAGAAGTTGATGAAATGCTTTGCAGTGTAGGTGCTTTCGTAAAGGCATATGATCACGCTAAAGGAACAAATTATTTTACTCAGTTCAAGAATTACTACTTAGGCAGCAGCGAATACTTTGCACGTATGGCAGATGCAAGTTTCATCCTTGGTTCTTCTGATGATGATTATATCAACGGTACATCAGGCAATGAAGTTATCTACTCCGAGGAAGGAAATGATACTGTTCACGCAAACAATGGTAATGACACAATCTATGGTGGCAGTGGTAACGATACCCTAAATTCAGGTTCAGGTGACGATATTGTATACGGTGGTAGCGGAAATGATACTATAAACGGCGATTCGGGCAATGATATAATACATGGAGAAGCAGGAAACGACATTCTCAATGGCGGCGACGGCGACGACACCTATTATTTCACCGAGAATCATGGCAATGATAAGATAATCGATGCATCGGGCGATAATAAGCTTATATTCACTGAGGGGCTTTCCATTGATGATTACGATATGTCTGTTGATGCTAACCTTGGTTTTGTTCTCACAAACAAGGAAACAGGTGAAACTATTGGTCTGAAGGATTTCCTGACACATCCCCTTAACTACGACTTCATTGACGATGGTGAAAGCGTTATAAACAATATCGGTGGAGGCAACCGCGAGATTTTCAACGGAACAGCCGACAGCGATGTTATCGAAGGCGGCGACGGATTCAACATCTTCTACGGCGGAGATGGTGATGATACGCTCAACGGTGGCAAGGACATGGACTTCATGTATGGCGGAAACGGCGATGATCTCCTCAACGGTAGAAACGGCGTGAATGTTCTCTTCGGCGAAGGCGGTAACGATACAATCTACGACGGCGACCACGGTTCATAC
>Ga0256407_10013337_pt1 | contig 10996 bp, 10 predicted proteins | sample RumenRJG_04DNA_FD_193489 | JGI IMG/M metagenome (GOLD analysis project Ga0256407, IMG submission 193489) | Bovine rumen microbial communities from Lethbridge, Alberta, Canada - RJG_04 | ecosystem: Host-associated > Mammals > Digestive system > Stomach > Rumen | place: Canada: Alberta... | reverse complement strand
GCATCCCCGCCTGCTTACAGACGCGTGCCCATTGCCGACAGTCGAGCTGGGAGGGATTGAAGATCTTCGGATCTTCGTTTCCGAAGCCCCACTCTTGGTCAGTATAGGTGTTCAACGAGTAATGGATGAAGGCGTACATCTCCATTTCCTGCCAGCGCAGTTGGTTTTCCGTTGGCGTAGGCAACGCACACGGTTGAACTTGTGCCAGCATATCTTGGCTGCAGACGAGCAGTATGGCTATCAAAAAGTCTCTCATTATTTTAAGTTTATAGGTTTGATGCCGCAAAGATACTAAATTCTTGACAACTTACAAAATTTTTTTGTAACTTTGCAAGAATTCTCAGCTTTTCTTTGTATAAAGGCAGTCTGGGGAATTGAGGAAAAAGCGGGTTACGAATTGGAGACCGTACTCAATTCCACGTTCTGCTATAAATTGCTTTCAATGAGCACCCGACTCTGAGTCACCAGCCGTTTTATGACTCATCATCGGGTGCAAAGGTATAATTAAGTTTTGAGATAACAAACAATTCTTCTCTTTTTTACTTCAAGTCACTACTATTTCTTTAAAGTGGAATAATCGTACTTTACGGAAACTCGTCCATAAGTGAACTTGTCAATTTTAGGGAAACGGTATTGGGGTTGTCATTATGTTAGACTCAGTTTTTAACGAAAACAAACTTTTCTTGAGAAAACGTCTGGAATAGTTTGTTATTTTATACAATCAGATGGGGATTTCGTAAAAACGTCTGCCGATTTCTTTCTTTTATCGAAAAAATTTCATATCTTTGCAAAAAATATTGATGAAACCTATGAACTATCAAAAGAAGGATTATTCAGAAAAGAGAATAATAGACTTTGATCCTCATATCTGCGGATTAAAGGATGATGGCATACTAGTTTTTTCTCCACTCAGTCTGATGGAGGGCAATAATCTGTTTCTCCCAGAAGGAATTAGGATGCCAAATGGTGATATCATTGACAAAATTCTCTTTGAAGAATTGTCTTTTAGTTTTACTCTGGGGAATTGGCAGAAAGGACCGATAACCCTGTACGCTGGTAGAAACTATGCTATATGTGCTCTTAATTATATAAATTGGGCAATGGGTTTCATCAAGGATAATGAAAAGGATGATGGATTATATTATCCTAATGTAAATTATATCTGTTTGTATGATGACGTTTATGAATTTGAATCAGATGTAATCGAAGGTCATATAATAAAGGTTTCCAGTAAAAACGGTATTTTGTATTGTGATGGTGGGGTCGCCTTTGTCCCCGACTGTAATCCATATGCAGAAACACTGCCATTGGAACCCATGCATGGCTACTATAAAGAAGATTTTTGTGATTTGGAGAATTTCTGCCTGGAAGGATATGGCCAGGATTTGTATGGGGGCATTTACAGTTTAGATGGGAAACGGTTCCTGAGATATGACGGAACAAAGAAACGTACATCATATAGGGTAAGAGAAGGAGTTGAGGAAATATACGATAAGGCATTTTGGGTGGTAACTGGTATTGGAAACGGTGACCATGGTCTTCCCTTACATACAATTGAATTGCCTAAAAGCCTGAAACGTATAGGGAAAGAGGCTTTTAGAGCAAGTAGTTTACGGAAGATTGAACTCCCAGATGGCATCACTAACATAGAAGAAGGCACTTTTCTGAATTGTCAGTTGCTCAAATCAGTAACCTTACCCCCAAATATAAAGACCATAGGGGATTCTGCATTTGCTAGTTGTGGTTTTCAGTCTATTGTTATTCCGAAAAGTGTTGAATCAATTGGTTATGATTGTTTCAACAGTTTTGAACTCTCTTCAATAGAGGTTGAAGAGGGAAACAAGTATTATTCATCAAAAGATGGCGTACTTTTTAATTATGACAAAACTTCATTGATACGTGTGCCAACGAGTCTTTATGCCGACAGCCCAGACAACACCAATGAAAGGAAAGATATCGAACCATGGCATTGGGAAGATAACAAGTGCGAAAAGGATGGTGTTATTGAGTATACAAATTTCTATGAAGGCGTAACTTATGTAAATAAGACAGACAAAGAAACAGGGAAACGATATAAGGAAATCATCCATAGGGATGACATTTTTATAAACGCTTCAATTAATCTTGCCGGATGCCATTTGTCTTCTGGCTGTCGTGTATATGTAGAGGACGGAGAACACGTAAAAGCAGGGACTATAATTTGTAAACATAAGGAAATAGAAAGCCGAAGTGATTGGCGACCATTTTATGGATATACGCGTAAGAGATATTCTATACCTGACACGGTAATAAAGATAGAACCAAGTGCTTTAGACAGATGCCCGATTAAAGAATTGTACATTTCCAAGTCTGTGATGTCTATTGGCAAGAGAGCGTTAATTGATAATGATTTTGAAATGATTACCGTCTCACCAGAGAATCAGTTTTTTGAAACTAGAGGCCATTGTCTGATAGACAAAATGGAGAAAGCCATTATATGCCATTTTGGAAATGAAAAAGAAATAAAAATACCAGAGGGTGTAGTAAAAATCAAAGAGTTTGCCTTCCAGTCTCGTGAGACGCCTGTTCTTGTGATACCTGAAGGTGTGACTTATATAGAAGATTATGCATTCTGGTGTGTTCGAACTAGGAGTATTGTCCTGCCATCAACAATCTGCTATTTAGGCTCAGAGGCATTTAGAGGAATGACCGATTGTGCCATTCGTGAAGACTGGGACGATTATTTGAAAATCTCTGTACCTAATGGCTTGAAAGATAAGTATATGAGAATGTTGGATGATTCTGAGTTTTATGAAAGGAACTTCGTTGAAGAAAAGGGGATGGAAACGGATTCAGATGATACTGACACCTCTATTTGGGCTTCAAAGGCAAATATATCAGAAAAGGATAAAACTGATCCGTTTGTTGATGAGTGCGGAGGCAAGTATAGCAAAGATGGGAAAATGCTGTTCGATTATGGAGAGAACTCAGATGTATGCAATTATTCAGTCAAAGAAGGGACGGAGATTATATGTGATAATGCCGGCACTCAAACTTATGGCATCATTCGACTACCTTCTTCCATGAAGTATTTAGGTTATAATCCGATTTCAACATGTATGTTGATAATTGAAGGGACGGATGTTAACTTCGCTCCAAATTCCTTGTATCTTGGAAATGATGATTATATATACATTCCGTGTGGAACATGGGCCAAATATCGGTCAAGGCTTGAAAAAGCGAAAATCCGTGATGAAAAGGATGAAGAGATGGCTGATTGGATGAAAGAATACTACGATTATCATTTAATAGAGTTATCTAAGTCCAATGTGATTGGTAATCTTAGAGAACAACAGTCTATCTTGATGGGAGTTATTGGGCAACAAAAGATGCTTTCCGCTTATGAAGTTTATTGTTTGAATGGAAGGAGAGGAAAGGATTTAGTTTGCTTCAGGACCTCAGATCGGTTGTTGCTCTTTAATGAGCAATCGCATTGTTACCAGAAATATGCAGATTATTTATTAGCATTGGGCTATAATCTACAAAAAATCAAAGATATACTCAGCATTCAGATTGATACGATAGATGTTAATGACGGTAGACTTGAATCGCTTATAGGCTATCAGTTGGCATATCCTGTTCTGAAAAAATGGGTGGAGGATTTTGTAGATGAAGATAATGGTGAAGTCTATTCTCTTGATCGAAATGCGACCTTTATTGAAGCTGGAGATAATATATCGGCAGAGAATGTAGATCTAATCAAGGAAAGTGGAGCTCAGAGGATTTATGTATTCCACGAATCATATTATAATAATTATGTTGATCTTGTTAAATTGTTTATCGAAGCGGAAGAAATTGAACAGAGTAATTCGAATTCGGAACAATACGAGCAAGAAATGAATATGGTATATTTGGATTATATGAAAGAGTTTTTCCCAACCCAAGAACCAGAAGATGTTTCAGAGGATGACAAGGAAAGACTGGCGTATAATATCGTTGTTGTAATTAAAGGCATGATAGATCATCCTGGCTATTTGTCAGATGTAATCCTTCCTTTAAAATATCATGAATCAGAAGTCCATCAAGAAATGACAGAGGAAGAGCAGAACTTACAACGGCTGATAGGGGAATTCTATGATGAGATGATAATGAAAGTCTCTGATTGCAAATATGATATGGAGGTAATGAAGGTCTTCAAAGATATTTTTGAGATTCAAAGTGATTTGGAGTCCTATCTGGAGAATAAAGGTGTGTCTTCTCAAATGATAAAATTTTTTCTTGAAGACTCTTTCCAATATTTAAGAACATCTGAAGAAATGGAGTGCTAAAGAACATGACGGAAGATAAACAGAAAGAAGCACGTAATCGCAACCTGATGCGATTTGTCCACGCGCAGGATAGTGGTGGGATCTATGATGGTACTGGAACTTATGCTCAGGCCCTCGAAGAAGTGAAGGCTGGGCATAAGCGAGGCCATTGGATATGGTATGTATTTCCACAGATGAAAGGATTAGGGAAATCAGAGATATCAGAATTTTATGGCATTGATGGTCGCGAAGAAGCCAAGGCCTACATCGAGCATCCGATACTAAGGGAGCGGCTGGTGGAAATCTGCGAGCTCGTGCTCAATAGCGAGACCTCTGTTTACGACATATTTGGTAGTGACACCATCAAAGTGCGCTCGTGCATACTTCTCTTCGCATCAGTTTGCGACATTCCTGTGTTCAAGCAAATCAAGAGCAAATACCGTTGGTGATCTTTCATTTCATACAATCAGATAGGGATTTCATAAAAATCCCCTCCTGATTTCTTGCAATTATCACAAACTTTTCCTATCTTTGCCCCCAAAAGAACGATTAAGTAATCATAAGTCCCGCGTTCTATCATATTATCAAACTGCTATTCATCTTGGGAACTGATAGCAATAGTATAAACTTTTGAATATTAAGAATTATGTGGTACAGAGAAGACGATTATGAAACAATGGATGAAGAATGGGAGCGACTTCAAAAAGAAGAAGTAGAGCAAACTATGTGGGAAATTGAAAATCGTATCTCGGCAGAGGATCTCGACAACGGGCCTATTGCTTATGATGCTATTACAGGTAGACCTATCTATGAACATGGTGGATCCTATGATCCTGGTTATGATGATTAATCCCTCGTTTTATGAAGATCAAACCTTATAAAGACATAGAAACAGCTGTAAGGCAATACCATAATGACTATTATCTGAAGTCAGAGGTAAAAATTAAATTTCACAATAATTTAAGCAAAAATGAGAGGTCTTTGATAGATGCTGCTATTTTGTGTAAAGTATTAGAAACCTTTGGTGAAAAATATTGTGAATTAAAAAGGAAATACATTATAAAGCATGTTGGCCATACATTTTGGGATTATACTACGTGGCAATTGAAATACCAGCAATCAAATTACACTTTTATAATACATTCCTCTAATTTTGTAAGCGGAGAAGCCTATCTCCAAAACTATTTTGGAGATAAGGATTGTGATGAATATGATATTAAGCACTATGCATGGACAATTTTTAATCATATTAATTGGTTGTTGGATTCACTTCGAAATTATGCACCAAGTGAAAGATATAATTCTATCTTTGAACATATTGAGAAAATATGTAATAGTGATTAGTCTTATTAGTAATTTGCTTTTTTTTTAACGAATTAATAGCGAACATTGTGAGCAACAAGGTTGTTATCATATCAAACTCGAATGAACTCGTTAGAGTGAGGCCAGAACGAATAGTATACATCGAATCAGATGGCAACTATTCTACGATGGTGCTGCATGATAAAATGGAGCACGTATTCACGATGAATCTAGCGCATTGTCAGCAGGTGCTGGAGAAACAGCTTGGCTCTGAGGCGGAGACGTTCATCCGCATTGGCAAGCAGCTAATCATAAATCGTGCGTACATCTATAAAATAAATGTGAACAAGCAACAACTGGTTATGTCAGATATGGCACTGAATCAGGCTTTCACACTCTCTGCCTCAAGGGAGGCACTGAAGCAACTTAAGGCTTATCTAGAATCTTTAGTAAAGGAGGCAAAGCTATGAGAGAAGATGAACTACAAGTATTAGGAATTTCGAATAACAGAAAGAAGTATAAAATGTGGGCCATCATTGCTGTATGTTTGGCTATAGTGGTAATGCTGTTCTGGCTATTCACTACAGGTAAAACAGGAAAGGAGTTGGTGATGACTGCTGAGGGGACAACCATTTCGCCTGCGTTGCAAGATGTGGCAGAATCGTTGCTGGAAGACAAATTGAAAGAAATAGATGGCTTACAAGGACAGATTATAGTCATGGAAGTTGGGACAGGAGCTATCAAAGCCATCGTGGGACGGGAACGAAAGTTTGATGGTTGTTTTACACCATGTGAGAATTTTGGTTATCAGCAGGAACTGGGGTCATTAGCCAAGACGGCCTCTCTGCTTGCTGCCCTCGAAACAGGTGAGGTAAAGCTGTCTGATGTGGTGGACACAGGTAATGGTGTATGGGATCTTGGGGAAATTGTGATGAAGGATCATAACTGGCGAAGAGGTGGTTATGAATTAGTCACACTTGACAGAGCTTTGGAAATTAGTTCAAATATTGGTATCAGCAAAGCTGTAAGAGAAGCGTTTAAAGGTGACGAGCAAGGATATTTTGACAAACTTGCAAAAATGAGTTATGGCAAGCCTGATAGTGTTGTAGGAATAATTGGAATAAAGCCGAACAAGTTTATCTCGCCAAAGGATAGCGACTGGACCAGCCATAGTTTTCTTTGGCATGCTATAGGCTATAATCGCAAGATGGCTCCTATACAGATGCTTACTTTCTATAATGCCATAGCGAATAATGGGAAAATGGTCAGCCCGACGTTAATTCCTGGTGATATTTCTGTCATCAATGAACAAATAGCGAAGAAGGAGAATATTGCAGAAATCAGACGGGTTTTGCGTCAGGTTGTAACACAAGGGTTGGGTAAATTGGCAGAGGCAAAGACTATTTCTGTAGCAGGCAAACCCGCAACATCAGAAGTAAACAGGGTGTACGGCGAAGGTGATTCCTACGTCTCGGAATATCAATTGGCCTTTTGTGGATATTTCCCTGCAGAAAACCCAAAATTTAGCCTGATAATTAGTTTGAATAAGTTGGGGCTTCCTGCTAGTGGAGCATTTGCTGAACCATTGTTCAGACAGATTGCTGACTGGATGTGCGACCACGGAATGTATAAAAAAGAGAAAAACGAAAAATGATACTATTGTTTTATATGTGATAAATGTTTTGGGGAGGGTGCTGTTATTTGATTCAGCCCCTCTCTTTTAGTATCGGACTTCATAAACGTATCATTTATTAAAGGGGCAAAGATACAGCTTTTTCTGTTAATTGATAACATGTGTGGTTTCCGAATGTAGGCCGTTTCGTTTTTGTTAGTATAAGCTAAAAGCACTATTGTGGTAGGCTTCCCCCCTCCTACAAGGAAATTCCACTATAGGGGGTAGCCTAATACCCCCTGCTTGCAGGGAGTGCCACAATTTTGGTAGCCTAATACCACCCATGCGTATGGATGCCACAATAGGGGTAGCCTACTACCCCTTTATGGCCCCAATGCCGCAATGGGAGTTGCCGCACACCAAGGTTGAGCAAGCTCATCGGACAGTAGGCTTGTTACACAAGGATTTCCATTATTCTGTTAAAAACCAAGAACTATTTTTCAACGCTATACCATTCGAATACATTGATGTACCTTTGCTCTCAAATTCACAAAAACAGAATTAGACTATGGAAGTAATATCTATTGAGCGCAGTACCTATGAGGAACTGCTGACGAGCTTCAATAGCTTCGTCTCACAAATGAAGGCAATGGCAGGTAGAGGCACAGATAAACGACTTAGTGAGTGGCTTGACAATCAGGACGTGTGCCAGATACTGAACATCAGCCCAAGGACATTGCAGACGCTCCGCCAAAACGGAACGTTAGCTTATTCTCAAATCGAGCATAAGACTTACTATAAGCCTGAGGATGTAGAACGCATCATCCCAATTGTAGAGGTCAGAAAGAAAGATACTCATTCGTATGGAAGTCATCAACGGAAGGGAGGTGGTATATGAACGAACTGATAATGCCACATAACGCTGGCGTGAAACGGGTATTAGAGAGTATGAAGGAGGTGCTGGCATTGTACAAGAATGTCACAGGCAACTATCGCCCTTTGCTTGATGATGAACGATATCTGACAGATAGGGAGGTCGCTGAGATTCTGAAAGTCAGCAGGCGAACTCTACAAGAGTATCGCAATGATGGCGTGCTACCTTACATTCTATTAGGCGGGAAAGTGCTATACCGTGAAAGTGATTTGGAGAAGGTTTTGGAATCGTGTTATCATCCGGCTCGTTAACAAGAGGGAAAAAGAGAAAGCATCCACATGTTCGCAGCATGAATAATAACGCAGAAAGGCGAATGACAGACTATCGCTAATCATTCGTCTTTCTGCTTTGAGTTTTTTTGAGTCCCATCCATTATATCGTCTTAATGTCCTTGAAGGATGCATTGAGTTTATCACCCAGCATCGTCAGGTCATTGTTGAGCTTCTGGCTTGTTATCTTCGCGTATATCTGTGTCGTGACTATGTTCGTGTGTCCCAATACTCGGCTTACGCTCTCAATGGGCATTCCCTTTGAAAGCGCCAATGTAGCGAATGAGTGGCGTCCACAGTGAAAACTTATGGATTTCTCTATCCCACAGGCCTCCATGACCTTCTTCAGTTTCTTGCACATCGACCAGTAGTTCATCTTTCCGAATACCAGTTTGTCTTCCTGTAGGTGCTTATAGCGGTCGATAATCTGCAAGGGTACGTCCATCAGTTTTACTTGGAACGGAATGCCTGTCTTGTGACGGTGGCCGATAATCCATTTGTCACCGTTGATGTCTGCGATGTTGTCCGTAGTCAGCTCTTTCACGTCGATGAACGACAGGGCTGTGAAGCAGACAAAGACGAAGATGTCACGAACGAAAGCCAGATTGTCATCCTCAAACTCATGCGTCACGACAGCTTTCAGTTCGTCTTCGGTCAGGAACTCCCTTTCTTTGCAGTTGGGGCTGATATGGAACTGCGCGAATGGGTTACGGGGAATCTTGCCGTTATAGTGTGCTCTCAATACGACACCTTTCAGCCACATGCAACGTTGCCAGATAGTACCGCTTGCCAGTCTTCTGTCTGTGCTGAGATAAGCAGAAAAGTCCTTGATGAACTCAGGTGTCAGTTCCAACATAGACATATCCGTGCGACGATAATGAGATTGGATGAACTCGGCAACGTCCTTTCTTGAACGTTCCATAGCCCAAAGTGTGCTTGCAGCCCTATCCTTGCCCACACGTTTCTTCTGATTGGCGATGTCCTTGTCGAAAGCACTCAATAATGTCTCGTACTCGCTCCCAAAACCCTGATAGGAATTGCGCACCATCTCTGCCGTAACAAAAGCCTCGCGGTCTGACAGGTGCTGATAGTGCTTGATGATTTGCGCCTTGATATTATCAAGTTCGCGGTTAATTTGCAAAGCCTCCTTACTGCGCCCTTTGGCACAATTGCCCTTCACGTCCCACATATCAAGTGAAATCGTCTTCTTACAACTGAACTGGCTCTGAGTGCCGTTAATCGTAACCCTGCCCATCACAGGCACCACACCGTTCTTCTCCTTACTCTTGTTTACATAGAACAGAATGTTAAAAGTACTTCTCATGCTTCTTACTCCTTTTTTAATTTTGGCTGCAAAACTACTATTTCTCTTGGCATCCATCACTATGCAAAATATAGCAGTTTGCGGAATAAGAAACGGGTAATGAACAAGCGGTGAGAGATGCGCCATTCTGCTCCGATTTGCATTGTCGATTAACCTGCATCAGAACCCAATTTTGGGGTTACGATTTGGCAACCTAACTCCTTCAGCATTCCTCCCTAATTTGCTTTCTCCTTCAATTTGAAGTTCCTCGTTTTCCCCTTGATTGCCTTTATTTTAGGTTGAAATGCGTTAATCTTCCAAAATCGCTTCACTTTTACAAGCTTTTTTCGTAACTTTGGAAGAATTTGCAGAACTTCTTTATATAAAGGCGATGCAGAGGATTGAGAAAATTTAGGGTTACCTTTAGTTGTTGCTTATCCATCAGTATATTGTTTTCTGGTTTTACACTTCGACTAAACGAAGTTGTGACTTCGACTAAACTATCGGAAAATGACTACTTTTACGACTAGAAGCCTCCGACTGGTCATTTACTAGTCGTTATTAGTCGTGTACTAGTCGTTGTCTTAGTCCTTACAAAAGTTTGGAAGTTATCAAAAAATGCCTGTCTTTGCAGCGTCAGAATGAAAGTTCTGGCTACGCCGCTGAGTGCGGGGAGTAAGGCTTTACAGATACAGCTCCATTTGAATAAAAGGCTGCATCATTTATGGTGTGGCTTTTTTATTGCTCGTATTTTTTACGGAGATGCTTGTAGAACATTGGGCTTTGGGCTGCATATCTGTTTACGGAAATGGTTTTCATTGCCTGACGAATTGGATGCCCGACAAGGAGTGGAGTAATGACAATTCTATCGCTATATCTTCCATACGGAGTTCAAAGGTCAAAACCGTGAGTTAACTCAAATCATCAATCGAGTTAACTCACTTCTTTTTTAGGGCTTGGAGCCTTTTAGCCAGACGGCCTTTACACCGTCGCAGAGGTCGTAGAGGATTCGGCCTCCGGCGATACGGCGGCCAGCGGGGAGGAAGCCGCAGATGATGCGGGTGATGTGGCGGCCGATGTTGAATTGCTTCGGTTCATCGACACCTATGCTTTCCACGCGGAGGCTGAAACGGCCGATGCCGGGCAGTATGACGGTCTGTCCTTCGCGGAGTCTCTGCTTCATGATGTCCTGAATCTCCGTAGCGACTCCGATGACAGAGCCTTCGGAGAAGCCGCTGTTGCGACACGCCTCAGTGGCTATCTCGTCGAGTGTCACCTCGCCCTGGCTCA
>Ga0256407_10013335_pt1 | contig 10998 bp, 6 predicted proteins | sample RumenRJG_04DNA_FD_193489 | JGI IMG/M metagenome (GOLD analysis project Ga0256407, IMG submission 193489) | Bovine rumen microbial communities from Lethbridge, Alberta, Canada - RJG_04 | ecosystem: Host-associated > Mammals > Digestive system > Stomach > Rumen | place: Canada: Alberta | collected... | reverse complement strand
GTCTCCTGCCCTGTGGCACCGTCCTGGGCTGCTGCAGTCTCCTGCCCTGTGGCACCGTCCTGAGCCGCGGCAGTCTCCTGCCCTGTGGCACCGTCCTGGGCCGCGGCAGTCTCCTGCGCTGTGGCATCCTTCTGGGCCGCGGCAGTCTCCTGCCCTGTGGAGTCGTCTGCTTCCTGGGGAAGGGTTGAAACAGCGTCAAATTTCCCGTTCAGCAGGTCCGAATACTCCTGATTGACGTCTCCATCCACGATCCAGTGAACCTCCTCAAAAGGTTCCTGTTCATTATTATAATAAGGATTCTTCTTCAGAACATAGCCCTTTTGATTGGTGCCTGCGCGGCCATCAGCTTCCTCTAAATTCTCGGAAGCGATCAGATAGGGACCGTTTCCGGTCACATTTCCCCAGCTCAGCTCAGGGCTGTCTTTCTCGATCTGCTCGCGGACAGGCAGAAGTGCCCATGAGGCGCAGATACGGGCAAAAGAAGGATCCGGTGTAGTGAGTTTCACCACGAAAGTCCTGTCGTCTTTGGCATAGGCCTGCAGGGCTTTGGGGTCTCCGTTGAGAACGTCCTCATAGCCGGCGATGTTCTTCATCAGGTCATGTCCATAGAGCGCTTCCGTCGCGGGATCGGCAATCCTGCGGAACATTTTTTCAAAGTCTTTGGCATCCATCGGTTTGCCGTCTGCCCAGCAAAGATCTTTGCGGAGGCGGAAGACCCACTTGAGTCCGTCGTCAGAAACTTTCCATTCCTGAGCGCATCCGGGAACCGGATTCCCGTTTTCATCCAGTACTGCAAGACCTTCGCTGATCAGCTTCAGCAGGCTGGCAGTATCTGTGTCCATGGTCTCTGAGGGTACGGGATCTCCGGGTTCGCCCGCCAGGTGTACACGGACGATGCCGTCTTCTGTTTTCGGTGCAGAGTCCTCTGAAAGTTCCTGCTCTGCGGCCGATATCACTGCTGCAATTGATGGATCGTCAGCGGCTGCAGCTTCTGTTGAGGCAGTTTCTCCTGCTGATGCGGTTTCGGCCGCCGCTGCTGTCTCTTCTTCAGAGGCACTTTCTGCTGCCGGAGTAGTTTCAGCTGTTTCTGCTGCCGGAGTAGTTTCAGCTGTTTCTGCTGCCGAAGCAGTTTCAGCTGCTGTTTCAGCCTTAGAAGCTGTTTCGGAAACAGCTGCGCTTTCTTCTGTCGGAGCAATTGCGGCTGTCTCGTCGTTTTCTCCTGCCGAAGGATCATCTTGCACTTCCGCCGCAGTCTCCCCTGTCGGGGCTTCTTCGACTGCAGTCTCCGACTCTATGGCAGTATCAGCCTCTTGAGCAGAATCTGCTTCAGCATCCGCACCTGTCAGGTCCGCTGTGTCTGCCGTCTCTGTTTCGGCTTCTGTGTCTATGTTTTCTGAATCTATGCTTTCTGGATCTATGTTTTTTTCTGTGTCTTCTGTATTTTCCAGATCTTCTGTATTATCTGTATCTTCTGCCGTTTCATCTGTGTCGGGATAGGCAGTTTCGGCTGTTAAGGCCTGTGTCCCGATTTCTTCTGAGGCAGGTCCATCAATACCGTCGTCTGTTGCCTCCTCTTCGGAAGCTTCTTCGCCGGTTGTACCGCCATTATCCAGCAGCACGTCATTTCCTGCCTCTTCCCCCGACCTGCGATAAAAGCCCTCTGCTCCCTGTGTTGTCACAGGAGCAACTATCAGGATTATGGCAAGAATCAGGGCAATCGTCCCGGAAAAACCAACGGAATTCCTACTATTATTATGCTGTTTGTTTTTTCCGGACTTCTGTAAATGGCCTCTGCCATTCTTTTTCCCTTTTGAAAAAGACCGCTTGTTATTCATATTGCGGTCTTCCGAATCATCATATTTCTTTAACATAAAAGAATACCTTTTGTATTATTTCTTAATTATTTCGTAACATTTGTAATAATTATGATATACGAAAGATATGCTTTTGTCAAATAAACAGGGCGGATTCGCCCGTTTTCATAAAAACAGAGCAGATCCGCCCCCAATATTTAGCTATTTCTCATGATAAAAAACGCCATATCGTAAACATTTATTAATATTTTTCTGCAGTTTTCCCTTCCCGGTCCTGTATCCGGTCATCAAAATGCGGCGCAGAGACTGGTCAATCCGCTTCTCCCGTTTCTCGCATATCCGGTCTTCTTGCCCCGGTCCTGTATCCGGTCATCAAAATGCGGCGCAGAGACTGGTCAATCCGCTTCTCCCGTCTCTCGCACATCCGGTCTTCTTGCCCCGGTCCTGTATCTGGTCATCAGAATGCGGCGCAGAGATTGGTCGATCCGTTTCTCGCTGATCCGTCCGCTTTCCACAGCGTCCAGGATTCCCTGGCGGGCAGCCTGGAAATCAATGGGCATCAGGAGAATATCCGCCCCCGCCTCTAATGCCGTCACTGCAGCTTCCGCACTGTCGAAGCGCTCAGTGACTGCTCCCATCTGAAGTGAGTCGGTGACGATAACGCCTTCAAATTTCAATTCGTCGCGGAGAATATCTGTCATGACGACCTTGTTCAGCGAAGCCGGAAGGTCACTGCCCGTAAGGGCTGTATTGGAAAGGTGGGAGACCATAACCATGTCGGTTCCCGCTTCTATTCCTCCCTGGAATGAGACAAACTCAGCGCCCCGGTAATCCTCGATCGTGCGGGAGGACCAGGCTCCCCCGGTGTGGGTGTCCGTCTCGGTATCTCCGAGGCCGGGGAAATGCTTGATGCAGGACGCGACTCCCTGGTCATGCAGGCCGTCGATAAATCTGCCGACCATCTGCCCGCAGAGGAAAGGATCTGTTCCGAAAGACCTGTTGCCGATCGTCTGATTGTAGGGATCGATCAGCACGTCAGCGTCCGGGGCAAAATCCAGGTTGATCCCCAGCTCATGCAGGTATCCGCCGATCGTACTGCCTGCCTCAAAAGCCGCTGCCGGATCACCGGATGCCCCGACTTCACCCATCGGTCCCACATAGGGCACACCGATTCCGCTGTCTTCAATGCGTGCGACCAGGCCGCCTTCCTCATCAGAAGCCAGGAAAATCGGGATATGGATCGTTTGGACTTCGTCTTTGCTCTTTTCGGAAGCTCCGGTTTTTTCACTATCTAAAGATGCTTTTGCCGCATCGCCGGTCTTCCCGGTGTCTGAAGACGCTTCTTCTTTTCCACTGCTTTTTCCGGAATCTGCAGATGCTTTTCCTGCCTGGTCTTTTCCGGAGGTGCTGTCTTCAGCTGCCTCAGCCTGAAGATCTATGCTTCCCCACTCCTCAGTATTTTCAAGCATCCTGCTGAACTGGTCTCTGCTCTCGATATTCCCTGAAAAATAGATCAATCCCGCAACCGGTGTGGCCTCAAGGGCTTCTTTCGTCACCTCTCCGGCTTCCGTGACCGCCCCGTATCCTGTCAGGGCTTCCGGTGTGATGATAAAGAGTCCGGAGACCTTGTCCTCCAATGACATGGACTTCACATGCTTTTTGATCAGTTTTTTAACAGCGCGGTCAGAAACCGACTCCGCCTCCTGTCCTGTTGCACTTTCAGCAGCGGTTTCCGTCATGCTTTCAGCGGCAATTTCAGTTGCGCTCTCTGCGGCAGCTTCCGTGCTGCCCACGAAGGCCTGCTGCACTGCTGCGCCCGTACTGCTTTCCGACGCCTGCTCCTGCTCTGCGGCGGATTTTGTACTGCTTCCTGCTGCCTGCTCCTGCTCTGCGGCTGCCTTGGTGCTGCTTCCTGCTGCCTGCTCCTGCTCTGCGGCTGCCTTGGTGTTGCTTCCTGCTGCCTGCTCCTGCTCTGCGGCTGCCTTGGTGCTGCTCTTCGCTGCCTGCTCCGCGTCAGCTGCCGTGCTGTCCCCGGATGCCTGATTGAGTATTACTCCTGTTCCGCCTTCCGCAGGCTGATCCGACCCTGCAGCCTGGTCCAAAACAGCTGCTTCTCCGCCGGTCTCGGCGGCAGAAACATTCTGCTGCCCTGTAGAGGGACTGCATCCCGCCGCAGAGGCAAGCAATAATGCCACTATCAGCAATGCGCTGATTATTAACGTCTTTTTTCCGTTTTTACCTTTTTTCAAATCAATCACTCCCGCAACTCTGTGCCGCGTCACGCTTCCTGCCCGCGCATTCAACATTCATTCTTGAGGAAACCAGGTATACGCGTCCGGCCTTATCACGCAAAAACAAGGCAGGAGAAGCTTTCCTCCTGCCTCTGATTCTTTACTCAACCGAAGATCCGGCATTATTTGATGCTGCTGCGGTTCCGCATCCCGCCACATGACATGAGGAACAGACACCGTTGCATCCGCTTCCCGCAAACGCGGAAGACCGCTGAGCCATCAATTCCGCGCCTTCCTTTCCCAGCTGCTCCAGGATCTCCTCGTTGGAGGGATAGCGGCCGCTGACAACAATTTCCTCGTCTGCTGTCATGCAGGGAAATCCGTCCATGCCGTCAGTTCTCATGATCTGCTGCACGACGGGGCTGTCCATAAAGGTCAGGGCATCCCGGTGCAGGTTCAGATACTTCACCCTTGCCCCGCGTGCGCTGAGCGTGTACAGCATGGTGCTCACTCTGCGGTATTCGGAGCCGATCTCTGTATCCATCGACTGTGCTTCCGGCGATAAATTAATGTCATATACAATAATAGTTTTCATAATCCTGTTCAAGGCCTCCTGTCTGCCGCTTGTCTGGCAAGTTTCCGTTCCTTCAGCAATTCCTTGCCGATCTTTCCGGTCATGTGGTCTATGGTGATTTCCACACAACACAGGGTTTTACGTCGGATGGTATCCTCCGTCTCCTCCATGTAGAGGTCTTCAAATCCGGCGCTGTATTTGGCGCCGACCGCATTAGCTGCCCTGCGAAGTTCCTCCTCGGTCTCGAGAAATCTGGCCCGGCCGAATACGATCACACTGCAGTATTTGGCCGTTCTCTCCCTGGGCATGATCTCTTCGCGGTCCACAACTGTAAAGGACACCTTCTCATTGCGGCGGATCGCGTCGATCTTGTGCCCGGTCTTCGCGCAGTGGAAGCCGATAGTGCCGGGCTGCCCGTCTTTGCCGGGAGTATATACGAAATTGACCGGCACTGTGTAGGGATAGCCGTCGTCTCCGTGCAGTCCAAGGATCCCTGTCTTTGCGCGGAGGAGGATCTCGCTGCACTCTTCCTGAGAAATCTGCTGTCCCTTCCGTCTCATTTCACGAAACATTATTGTACTCCTTTATTACCCATGATGTACCCGCAGGCGGCTATGACCTGCCGGGGTTTTATGTGCTGTTCCGATAATTTTTTAATCACTGTTTTATTTTCCGAGGGGGATCTCCACGACCTCCGCCATGCGCATCAGGCATTCTTCGATCTGACCCGAAATCTCGGTGATCATTCTGCGGGAGACCTCCTCACTCTTCTCTTTTTCCATTTTTTCAAAGCAGGTCTTTTTGATCTCCCCGCTGATTTTTTCCATGCGGGATTCAAAATATCCGTGAGGGACCAGTTTGCGCATGATTCCCGGTATGTCCATCTTCATGACGGCGGATTCCATTTTTTCCCTTCCCAGAAACAGGACCAGGAGGGTGATCATGGCTCCCGCTACGATTCCGGAGATACCGCTGGAAATCAGGGCGATCCCGCTGCCCCCGCACAGGAGGCCGACCAGAATGGAGATGATGGCGTTGACCATCCAGGTGAGTTCCTCGACCGCAAAGACGTCCCTGGCATTGACCTGGACGTCGATCTCGGCCAGCGACAGGTAAGAGGTCAGGCTGAGCGCCCTGTAAGGCACATTGTGGCGAACGCAGATCGGCATGGTATGCTCCTCCAGCCGGTAGGCGACCGGCCGCAGCCAGGTCGTGATCGGCTTCACCAGCAGGTCCGCGGCGTCAGGAGAATGCAGCCACTCATCGATCTCGCGTTCCATCTCTTTATCAATGTCCGCCAGGCGGCGGATTTCGCCGCTGCGCCATCTCTCAAAGACCGGTATGGCCGCGTTGCGCAGAATGGGCTCCACAAGCGTGTCCACGGTCCTGTGGAAAAGGTCCTCCACATGTTCTTCGACAATGCGCTCCACGATGCTGGAGTCCACAAGATCCCGCACTTCCTGCCGGAAGGCGCGGATCTCTTCGTCGATCCGGCCGCTGTAGGCAAGTCCTCTGGAGACCGAGAATTCCGGCTCAGCCCCGGTGATCACGATCGCTTCCGGGAAGACTTCCCGGCACCAGTCGCGCAGCTCGGGCATTTTGGAGACGCCGCCCGTGAGGAAAAGGAGTTCGGGAAGACGTCCGTGCTTTCCCGATGCCTCCGCCTTATCTGAACCGCCTTTGTCCTTGAAAAAGCTCCTGTTCTTTTTATCGGATTTCTTTTCCTGCCCTGTCGTGTCCGCGGGCAGCACCGCCGTCTCTGCCGACGCAGACGACGCACCGTTTGATTCTATGCCTTTCGATTCCGCGCTTTTCGATTCCGCGCCTTTCGACCCGGCTCCGGAAGTCAAAGCAGCGCCCGCTGCCGAACCGGCAGCCGCGCCTCCTCTGGCGGAAGAGCCGGAACTGTCTGCAGCGTCCCCGTCCTGTTCCAGAAGGCTGCGGCGGATTTCCCGCAGGCTTGCTTCAAATACCTGGCGGAAGGATTTGCCGTCCAGCTGAGGGGAAGGTCCTTCCAGAAGCCTGTGAGCCAGATCCGCGTCCAGCTTCAGCTCGAGGCGGTGCCTTTTTTCACCCATGACTGTCACAGTCCTGGTGCATCCGTTCCTGCTCCAATAGTCCTCATCCGAAAAGTACCTCTCTTTGAGCCTGCGGGCGTCGAACTCGCAGTAGCTGCGCCAGGGCTGGCTGCGGGAAAAAATATCGCGCAGGGCTTTGCTGTCCGGAGAGGCCTCGACAGCCGCTTCCAGCAGCATTTCGTCCATGATTCCGCCGCCCAGAGCGACTTCTCCTCCGGTCTGCAGTTCAACCTCGCGTCCGCTGCTGATATAGGCAAAATCCGTCGTCGAGGACCCCATGTCCACGACCAGTACAGGGCGGGAGAGGATATCGTATCCCACTTGAAAATGTCTGGACTGGCAGGCGCTGATCAGGGCGGCGCGGGATTCGGAGATGACCCGCACCGGCGGATAGCCCGCCTGCTCGAAGATCTCGCGATAGCGCTCCCTCTGAGCCCGGTCCCAGCCTGCGGGACAGCCTATATAAAAACAGCAGTCCTCCCCTTTAATCAGGCTTCCGGACATATAGAGTTCTCCCAGGACGCCTCCCGCGAAGCTCTTAATATCGCGGATACTGGTCGGATCCGTGAGAAAGCGGCTCTTAAAACGAAGGCATCTCTCCACTGCGTCCGGTGTGTAGCAGGCCTCTTCACCGATCAGAAGTTCTCCTGTGCGCAGGCGGGCATAAGCAGTGATGAAGCTTCCCACCTCCCGGACGGGTACCACCTGCGGCTCGGCCTGCTCGCTTTTTCTCAGATATGTGACGGCACTCTCGGCGTCGCCCAGGTCAAATCCAAAATACCGATCCATCTCTTCCTCCCTGCCTGTGCCTTCCGGACGGAGGACACGACAGCTTTTTTACCGCACTGCGGTTCCTTTTTTCAGAAGTCTTCCGTCCTGTGCCAGCGCCGGCCGGATGGTCACCACCCTGTCCTCATCAGTGCCGGAACTGTTTTTTCCGGAAGAAGCTGTTCCCGGCAGGGACGGCAGCATTTCAAACCACGCGGCATACTGCGCGCTCCAGGGCAGTACATCAACCTCTTTTTTGTGCAGGTAGTAGCGTATGTCAGCCGCCATCTGGGGACTGTCGGCATCCGCCATCTCCAGAAGCCCGGAAAAAAGTTCGATTTCCTCAGGGGTAATGCCTCTGCCGCCCGCGGCTGCTGCCAGCTCTTTGTGCCGGTCATATTTTTCGCTGTCCTCAGCGATTTCCAGGTTGCGGTCTATGACCATCACGGCTCCCCGCAGGGAACTCCAGAGTTTCTCGGGATCTATGGTGATCTCAATGCGCTGTACCGGAGCTGAATCCGGGCCGCCGGTCAGGCTGCCCTGCCCCTTGATCCCGATTCTGGTGTCCGTCCCGGCGGTCCTCCCCGCCAGATACATACAGCCTCCGCCCGCCACAGGCAGAAGGATTCCCTTCAGGAGCATGCCCGCCGCAGCCGTTCCTCCTGCAGAGAGAGCAGGCACGGCAAAAGCGGCTAAAGTCAGGATCACGCCGGCTGCCAGGAGAATCCCGGACAGGCCGCCGCCCTTTTTACTTCCCGCAGCCGTGTTCCCGCTGTCCCCCTCGCGCCGCCAAACGCGGGGTTGACCCATAGTGTCCATGAAAGGCACGCTGCTGCGCAGGGCCTGCACCATACCGGCAGCCGCATCGCGGACCCGGACACTGGTGCAGTCTTCATTGTACTGCAGGAGCAGGCGGTCAGCCTCTTTTTCCAGAATCTGCTGAGCATCCGCAGGTGTGGAAGCTCCCCTGAGACTGGCGAGCACGCGCTCACGGTCTTTATCCAGATAATCGATCATCTTCATAGCGTATTTGCTCCGGATTTATGATTTGCAGGGTCATCACATATTATGATGTCGGGGTCAAAAGGTGGTTAAAGAAAATCCGTCTCGTCAGCATGCACAAACACCTTGGACACGCTCTCGCTCAATCCTCGCTGGCAGCGGTACTAAGGGCGCTAAAAACCAGCGCCCAAGTACCGGCCGCTCGCAATGGTCCTGCGGTTGTTTGTGCATGCTGACGAGACTCAGAGCCTTTTCCTGGCTTTTGACCTTTACATCATATTATCAAACAAAGTATCATACAAAAAAGCCGCCGGACAGGCAGATTATTCCGCGCAAAAGTCACTGCTTCTCATCGCCCGACCTGCCCCGGCACTCTTTCGCAGCTGATCGGATCCGGTCGGATCCTCTTCTTCGGATAAGCAGGATTCGATGAATCAGCATCACAGTCTGCTGTTACCGGTCGGATTATCCTGTGAAAGTCAGACGGTCTTTCCATGCCGGCAGATATCCTTGAGGCAACAGATGCCGCACTGAGGACGGCGGGCGACACATACAGCCCGCCCGTGATGCACAAAGCGGTGACAGAGATCATTGCCCTCTTCCGGAGGGACGATCTTCCACAGCTCGCGCTCCACTTTCGCAGGTTCTTTCATATCGTCTACCAGGCCGATCAGATTGCAGAGGCGGATGCAGTGGGTATCCGTGACGATTGCAGGTTTCCCAAACACATCTCCCATGATCAGGTTTGCGCTCTTTCTGCCGACTCCCGGCAGCCCCAGCAGCTCTTCAAACGTCTCCGGCACATGGTCATTGTACTTTTCATGCAGGATCCGCATACAGGCGCTGATGTCACGAGCCTTGCTCTTTCCCAGTCCGCAGGGACGCACGATTTCCTCGATTTCCTCCGGCTCCGCCGCCGCAAGAGCGGGGACATCAGGGAATTTTTCGTAGAGAAGGGGTGTGATCTGGTCCACCCTGGCGTCCGTGCACTGGGCTGCCAGGCGCACACTCACGAGCAGCTGCCAGGCATTTTCATAATCCAGCGTACATTCCGCGACAGGATATTCCGCTTTCAGACGCTCTATCACTTCCAGCGCCAGTTTTTTCTTGGCGGGACTTACGCGGGTCCTCTTTTGTCCAGGCTTTTTTGATGTTCCGGCTTTTCCGGACTTTCCTGTTTTTCCGGTCTCCCCGGACTTCCCTGTTTTTCCGGTCTCCCCGGACTTTCTGGTTTTCCGGTCTCCCTGAGAAATCATCTCAGCATGCTTTTCTATGGTTTTTTCTTCAGACATCACATTTCCTTCTTTCAGGAATTATCTCTCAGGAATTCATTTTTTTCGGACGGCAGTCTTTCCACAAAAGAATAGCAGGTATTCTCTATAATCGCAATAATCGCAGGCCAAACACGACTTACACGAATTTCATGATTTTCATGATTATTATGCTTGTCCGGCCCGCGTCCCGCCGCAAGGCGGATAATACATTACGCGCTGGCTGTATCAATAGGGTAGAGGCGGCCATGCCGTCCTCTACCCTCCTGCGGGCTGTCGTTCGCCATCAGGCGAAAAATACCTTACGGCAGCCCCGCGATAAAAAGAGAGCTGAAAGCACTGACAGGCTTCCAGCTCTCTTCCGTCTTTTAATTCGTTTGGTCTTTTAATTTGTTATACCGGGAACAGTTGCCGCGGCGTCAATCATTTTCGCCGGCAGCTTTCTCCTTTTTCCCGAAGAGCCGTGGACAGAAACCTTCAGAGATTATCAGGCAGGTCTTTGAGCAGGTTACGTCTCTCCTGTCTACGGTTTTATGTAACATCCGTTTACATTATTTGCTGATCTTCACGCTCCTCGACGCGCTCCAGTTCGAATAGTACTTTGTACTGCCGACCGTCTTGTATGCCCGGATCCGGGTATAGTATGTCTTTCCTTTTGTGAGGGATGACACCGTGGTCGTCAGGGTTGCGTTCCTGGTGATCGTGACTGTCTTCGCGCCGCTGAAGCCGCTGGTCAGGCTGTACTGGACCTGGTAGCCGTTGGCACTTGCATTCCTGGTCCATGTCAGCACCGCCTTTCTCGAGGCCGAATTCACTGCGGACCGGTTCGTGGGAGCCGTCACTTTGTAAGTCGTCAGGGATTTGGAGAGAGTGCTGGCGCCGGTGGAAGCTTTTGCGACCACTTTATACACATATTTCGTGTTATTGGTATTGGCTGCCGTATCTGTCCATGTCACTGTCGTACCGCTGGTGATGGTCTTGACTTTTTTGCTGTTGCGGTAGATGTCATAGCCGTTCGCGCCTGTCACCTTAGCCCAGGTCACCTTGATGCCCTTTGCCATATTCTCGGCCTTCAGCGCTGTAGTTGCCGCGGGAACGACCTTGATGGTAACTGTCTTGGATGCCGCATTGTAGTTGGCTGTCGCTGCTGCCGTCGCAGTGATCTTGACTGTGCCGACCTTCTTCGCGGTCACTACGCCGGTGGAGGCGTTCACTGTGGCTATGCCTGTGTCGGATGTCTTGTAAGTCACTGTTCCCTTA
>Ga0256407_10013334_pt1 | contig 10998 bp, 5 predicted proteins | sample RumenRJG_04DNA_FD_193489 | JGI IMG/M metagenome (GOLD analysis project Ga0256407, IMG submission 193489) | Bovine rumen microbial communities from Lethbridge, Alberta, Canada - RJG_04 | ecosystem: Host-associated > Mammals > Digestive system > Stomach > Rumen | place: Canada: Alberta | collected... | reverse complement strand
GGCGTTGCAATGTTCGGTGAATGTCATTTTTCGTTGTATTTTGATTTATCTCGCAAAGATACGACATTTTTTTTATTATCCAAGCAAAAAGACAATAATTTAGTATGTTTATCCCAAATCGGCAGGCATTTTTAGTTAACAGATAAAAGTTAAGAGTTTAGCAACTTGAAGTTTGAACTATTTAAGGGAGTATGGGAGCTTTCATTGAATTGAGAATTGAGAATTGAGAATTGTTGCCTGCGACTTGAGCAAAAGTATTTTTGATAATTTGTGGCCATTTGTGCCAATTTGTGTTTTATACTTAACACTAATTCCCGAAAAATACGCACAAATTATCAAAAATGAATTCATATAAAAAACAACTACCACCAAAAGTCTGCTGGCTCTTGGTGGTAGAAATTTTTTGTTGAAACAACGGGAGGTATCAGTTTCTCACCGACAGTTTCTTGATGATTTTCCGCTCGGAGGTCTTGACCTGCACGATCACTATCTCATCGCGCACGAGAAAACAAGCAAAAAGTAAACTATTTATTGGCAGCCTCTGTTTTGCTATATAAAGAATTATCACTATCTTTGCATGACTTCAACCATAGAAAAATGCTAACCGACGAACAGATAACCAAGAAAAAGAAATTTGCCGGCGAGAAGAAAACCTCGATGCACCGCCGCGACGACCATCACGACTATACCGAACGGCGCATGTATATGATCACCATGGAGGTGGAGGGCCGCAGGCCCGTCTTCGGCCACCTCACTGGCGACCCCTTTGCGCCCGCAGGCAGCGGCAACGAGGCACACATCGTACTGTCGGAGCTCGGCGAGGCGGTGCAGCACGAGTGGATGGCCATTCACGGCTATTACCCGCAAATAGAGGTGATGGGCGTACAGATGATGCCCGACCACATGCATGGCATCCTCTTCGTGAAGGCCCCACTGCCCGTGCACCTGGGACAAGTCATCTCGGGCTTTAAGGCCGGCTGCCGCAAAGCGGAAAGGGCGCTGAGAGAGAAGAAAGAAGCAGCAGGGATGGCGGCGGGGATGGCAGGGATGGCCGCGGCACAGCCGCTGCCTACGGAAAAAGCCGGGCCGCAAGCTAACTGCCAAGGAGCAAAGAGCCTGCTCTCTGCCCAGCAAGGCCAAGGAAAAAACAGCCTGCTCTCTTCTCAGCAGGCGGCGGCTGTGCCGCTGCAGCCCCCTACCTACCGCCCGCTTTTCGCCAAGGGCTACAACGACCTCATTCTTCGTTCCTACGATGAGCTGCCCACATGGCTTAACTACCTGCACGACAATCCGCGACGGCTGATGCTCAAGCGCGCCCGCCCCGCCTTTCTGCGCCCCTTCTTCAACCTGCCAATCGGAACCCACACCTACAATGGAATAGGCAACCGCCAGCTGCTCGCTGCTCCGCGACGCCTGGCTGTGCGCCTGTCGCGCCGACTTACCGAGAGCGATATCGAAAGAGAAATCGCCCGCCACCTCGCAGCCGCCAAAGCAGGCACAGTACTCGTCTCACCCGCCATCTCGCCTGCCGAGAAACGAGTGATGAGAGCCGTGTTCGATGCCGGCTACCCCACCATTGTGCTCATGGAGAACGGCTTCACACCGCTGTCGAAGCCCCACGGTGAGCAGTTCTACGCCTGTGCCAAAGGCACCCTGCTCATGCTCTCACCCTGGGAGCACCATAACGACAAACGAAAACTCACCGCTACTCAATGCCAACAACTCAACCTGATGGCCCTGGAAATAAGCAACTCTCAGCCATAAGCCACTTTGTGCACAGCTATAAGCCAATCTATGCTCAACACTCTACTCTCAGCTATGATCCCTCAACCCAGAACCATCTCATTCAGCCCATCATTCCCTGTGGAAAACTATGTGGAAAAGTGTGTGGAAAAGGCGTGGAAAGTGTTGGGGATAACGCCGGGAGGCCCGAAACGGTGGAAAAAACACTAGTTTTCACCGCTGAAAGCAACATTTTTCCACAATTTTTCATCGAAAAAAGATATAAACTTATTATCTTTGCAACGGATAGGACTATTGTGGATAAGTAGTGAAGATGACTGATGCTCAGAGGTTAACTGTCAACACATACTGTGAATAACCGCCAACCACAGGTGGATAAGTGATCTGGCAAATATTTTGGAAGGAAGTTTTCAACATTTCAACGCCACATCATCCTAATCATTTCATTTTAAAAAATAAAAAAAAGAAAAAAATATAATGATATGACGATGACCAAACAAGAATGGAAAGAAAAAGGGTTCATCGACGAGCCCGTTGCCGAGGGTACCGACCTGAAGGCTGAGATACGGCGTCTGGCCAAGGAGAAGAATGCTGTCATCCTGGCTCACTACTATACGGTGGGCGAGATTCAGGAGGTGGCCGACTTCATTGGCGACTCGCTGGCGTTGGCGCGCAAGGCTGCCGAGACCGATGCCGACATGATCGTGATGTGCGGCGTGCATTTCATGGCAGAGACCTGTAAGATTCTCTCGCCCGAGAAGGTGGTGCTCTGTCCCGACCTCAACGCGGGCTGTTCGCTGGCCGACTCGTGCCGCGCCGAAGACCTGCGGAAGTTCAAGGACGAGCATCCCGGCTATCAGGTGATCAGCTACGTGAACACCACGGCGGCCGTCAAGGCGCTGACCGATGTGGTGGTGACCAGCGGCAACGCCAAGAAGATTGTCGACACCTTCCCGCAGGACGCCAAGCTCATCTTCGGTCCCGACCAAAACCTGGGGTCGTATATCAACTCGATCACCGGCCGGCAGATGCTGCTCTGGAACGGCGGCTGCCATGTGCACGAGCGTTTCTCGGTGCCTGAGATACTGAAACTCAAGGAGGCCCATCCTGGGGCATTGGTGCTGGCCCATCCCGAGTGCAAAGGCCCGGTGCTGGCCGTGGCCGATGTGGTGGGCTCGACGGCCGTGCTGCTGAAGTATGCCATCGAGCATCCCGAGGGTGAGTATATCGTGGCCACCGAGGCCGGTATCTTGCACGAGATGCAGCGCAACTGCCCCGACACGGTGTTCCTGCCCGTACCGCCCGAGGTGACCGAGGGCAGCATCGGCTGTCATTGCAACGAGTGCGACTACATGAAGATGAACTCGCTGCTGAAGATCTACAACGCCCTGCGCTATGAGTGGCCCACCGTCGAGGTGGATGCCGACATCGCCCGCGAGGCCGTCAAGCCTATTAACAGAATGCTGGAGCTGAGCTAGAAGCCCCCCTCCAACTCCCCAAATAGAAGCCCCCCTCCAACTCCCCCGAGGGGGAGAGCTAGTTACCGTTGTGTAATAGATGTCTGATTGAAGGCTCATCAGGCATTTATTACACTTTAATTAATGCCTAATTACCTGCCAATTAATGCCTAAATGCATGCCAATTAATGCCTAATTACCTGCCAATTAATGCCTAAATGCAAGGTAATTAATGCCTGATTGCAAGGTAATTGATGCCTGATTGTAAGGTAATTGATGCCTGATTGGAAATTTATTTTCCTCTATCTATGAGGGGAGCTAGGGTCTTCTCAGTTCTCAACAAATAACAAAGGTAATCACACCTATCACTTCTCACTTGATCTCATTCCTTCAGGAACCTGTCGATGGCCCGGTGGGTCTTGGTTCGGCCGATGGCTGCCAGGCGCTCCATCTTGTCGAAGTCGAAGGTGTCGTAGCGGTTCATGGGGATGTCGACCAGGATGTCGGGCGGGGTGAGCTTCAGCTGTAGCTGGGCGTTGCGGTTGATCATTATCGAGGTGCTGCGGTTGAGCAGCGTGTAGTAGTTCATGCCGGCATCGTCGGGCAGAAACTTGTTGATGAGCGACATGAAGCGCGACTTCTCGTTCTGCTGCTCGCGAATCATCTTGCGCAGTTCCACCTGTCCGCGATAGTCGTGTCCGCTCACGTTGACGGCCACGAGCAGGTCGCCCTTCTGGCGTTTCACCCGGTTGAGGGGCAGCGGGTTGATCAGTCCGCCATCGATGAGAATCTTGTCGTCGAGGCGCACGGGACTGAAGAACAGTGGCAGTGAGATGCTGGCGCGAATGGCCTCGTAGAGACTGCCGTGGGTGAACACCACCTCGGTGCCGCTGACGGCATCGGTGGCTATGGCACAGTAAGGTATCTCGAGGTCCTCGATGCGCACGTCGGGCACGACGCTCTTCATGGCCTCGATGATGCGCTCGCCCTTCACGATATGGTGCTGGCTGAGCGAGAAGTCGAGCAGCTTGATGATTTTCTTGCGGTCGATGGTGAGCATCCACTCACGGAAATCGTCGAGTTTGCCGGCGGCATACATGCCCCCGATGAGAGCGCCCATCGAGGTGCCTGCCACGCTGTGGATGTGGTAGTCGTGATCCAGCAGTTCGTCGATGGCCCCGATATGAGCCAGTCCGCGTGCCCCGCCGGTGGAGAGCACCAGTGCCACCTCCTTGCGTTCTTTCTTATTGTCAAACCAATGGAACATCGTAGCTAGTGTTTCTATTTTTTTGCAAAAATACTGATTTTTACGAAATAAACCTGCTTAGGGAGAGAATTTTTTATTTAGTTGAGAAGTGAGAAGACCCTTCCTAACCTCCCCTATGAGGGGAGGAACTAGATACCCCACAAGCCAATAGGCGGTCATTATCAATTCTCAGTTCTCAACTAACAATAAAGGTAATCATACCTCTCAACTCTCAGTTCTCACTTCTCAACTAATAACAAAGGTAATCATACCTCTCAACTCTCAGTTCTCAGCTCTCAACTTGATGAAGCTCTTAAGTCCATCGGCAGCTTGCCATACTGCTCGCGGAAGCATTTCGAGAAGTAGCCTGGCGTGTTGAATCCAACCTCGAAGGCTATCTCGGCCACGGTCTTGGTGGTGCTGCCCAACAGGGCGTAGGCGCGCTGCAGGCGTATCTGCCGCAGCAGTTCGACGGGCGACTGACCGGTCAGCGCCTTCACCTTTCTATATAGTTGCACGCGACTGAGACCCATTTCGTCGCCCAGGTCGTCCATCTTCAGGTTGGGGTTCGACATATTCCGGCGGATGGCCTCGTTCAGCTGCTGGGCAAAGAGCATGTCCTGCGAGTTGGGCTCGGGCAGGTCGTCTTGCGGGTTGTCAAACAACTGGTGCAGCTTCTGGTGGCTAGCATCGGTATAGAAGAGCGTCTGTTCCTCGTTCATAGTCTGCCGCTGGCGGATGGTCTTGCGCGTCTGGATATATGCTCGCAGCGCCATCAGGGCGGCCACGATGAGCAGGGCGATGCACACAAAGCTGCCGATGAGCATCTTGTGCTGCACGTTGTAGAGTCCGAAATAGTTCTCCAGCTTATCGTGAATGGTCACCAGGTCGGTCTGCTGCTCCATCAGCTCGGTACTGTTCAGGGTGATGAGCTCCACGTTCTCGGGCGTCACCATCATGCCCTGCAGTTTGTTGTCGCGCTCATAGTCCTTGCCCGTCAGGATGTCGAGGGCGAGCTTGACGATGCGGTCGCCGTGCGTCGGATAGACATAGGTGCCGCGCTGGTGGCCCTGCCGCACATACTCCAGTCCCTCGCCGGGCAGTCCGTCGATGCCCAGGATCTGCACCTTGCCCTCCATGCCGGCGTCTGCCACGGCCTGATAGGCACCGGTGGCCATGCCGTCGTTATGACAGAACACGATGTCGGGGCAGCGGCCCTGCGCAATCTGGTCCTTCACCAGCTGACTGGTCTTCTCTGAGGTCCAGTCGCCCTCCATCATCACATAGTCCAACGCGCCGTTGCCCTCCATCATACTGGCAAAGCCGCGGTGGCGCTCCTGGGCAGGCGAGGTGGTCAGCGAGCCCGTCACCTCGAGCACCATGGGCTTGCGCTTCAGCCGAGCGCCCGTCTCTTGGGCCAGCGTGGCGGCATAGCTGCCCACGCTCCGTCCGGCCTCCTCGTTGTCACCGCCGATGAACGCCGTGTAGTCCTGCGTCTCGGCCTTACGGTCGAAGAACACCACGGGAATGCCCTTGGCCCTCACACGGGCGATGGCAGGCGCAATGGGAGCCGACTCGGCGGGTGCCACCACCAGCAGGTCGGTGCCGGCGTCCACCAGCGAGTCTATCTGACGTATCTGCAGCGCGGGGTCGTCGCCGGCAATAGCTATCGACACACGTGCATTATGGTCGTACAAATGCTGGGAAGCCAGCATCTCACGGTTCACCTTCTCGCGCCACTGTCCCGACGAGCATTGTGAGAAAGCGATGCGATAGACCTTCTCCTGTTGCGAGCAGGCGGTCAGCAGGAAGGCCACGGTCAGTATTGTGATAATTGTCTTTTTCATTGATAGAACGACTCTTTTAAAAGGTGTTAGTAGCCATTTCTGTTGCAAAGGTACAAAATAATTTGCCTTCTTGTTCCAACAACCCCATATTTTTTTATTGTCCACAGACCATTTAAACAAGTTGAGAGTTGAGAAGACCCTTCCTAACCTCCCCTATGAGGGGAGGAACTAGATACCCCACAAGCCAATAGGCAGTCATTATCAATTTTCCATTTTCAATTCTCAATTCGAAGAAAGCTTTCTCTTAAAATAAAGTATTCAACGAAACGAACTTTCTATTCAACGATTGTTTCACGCAACATTTTTAATAGTCTATGAACGATTATTGATAGCTTTTTGAGACTTGGGTTACTACTTTTGCAGCAGAAATCTTAGAATAGTACTAACTTAAAACGAAAAAAACAACATGGAAAAACTGAAGAGATTCCTATTGAGCCTAGTGCTCATGGTTGCGGGTACATCTTTCGTGTGCGCGCAATCGGAAATCACAGGTACCGTGGTCGATGTCACTGGCGAGCCCATTATCGGTGCTACCGTCATGGAGAAAGGCACGTCCAACGGAACCATCACCGACTTCGACGGTAACTTCAAGCTGAAGGTGGAGCCAGGAACCATCCTCGTCTTCTCGTACGTCGGTTTCGAGAAACAAGAGGTGGCTGCAGCCCCCGGCATGCAAGTGACCATGAAAGACAACACCGCAGAGCTGAACGAAGTGGTGGTGACCGGTTACCAGACCCAGCGCAAGGCCGACCTGACCGGCGCTATCTCGGTGGTCAACACTTCTGAGCTGGCTAAGCAGAATGAAAACAACCCCATCAAGGCCATGCAGGGTCGTGTGCCGGGCATGAACATCTCGGCCGACGGTAATCCCTCGGGTGCCGCCACCGTGCGTATCCGTGGTAACGGTACGCTGAACAACAACGACCCGCTTTATATCATCGACGGTGTGCCCACGAAGGCTGGTATGCACGAGCTGAACGGAAACGACATTGAGTCGATTCAGGTGCTGAAGGATGCCGCCTCGGCATCTATCTACGGTTCGCGTGCCGCCAACGGTGTGATCATCATCACCACGAAGAAGGGTAAGGACGGCAAGGTGCGTGTCGACTTCGACGCCAGCATCGCCGCCTCGATGTATGCGCGCCGCATGAAGGTGCTCAACGCCGAGCAGTGGGGCCAGGCTTTCTGGCAGGCTCGTGTGAACGACCACCTCGATCCCAACAACAACAACCTGGGCTACCGATTCGACTGGGGCTACGACCAGAACGGTCATCCGCAGCTCAACAACATCATCATGAGCAAGTATCTCGATGCCTCGAACACCGTTGAGGCTGCCAACACCGACTGGTTCGACGAGTCGACACGTACGGGTCTGGTGCAGAACTACAACGTCAGCGTGAGCAACGGCAACGAGCGCGGCTCATCGTTCTTCTCACTGGGTTACTACAAGAACCTGGGTATCATCAAGACCTCCGACTTCGAGCGTTTCTCAGCCCGTATGAACACCGAGTACAAGCTCATCGGCGACGTGCTGACCATCGGTGAGAACTTCACCCTGAACCGCACCAGCGAGGTGGGTGCCCCCGGCGGATTCCTCGAGAATGCCCTGCAGTTCAACCCCAACTATCCTATTTATAATACGGCTGGCGAGTATGCCAACCTCACCGGTGGTTATGCCGACCGCGAGAACCCGCGCTCGACGCTCTCGCGCAATGGCGACAACCGCTACACCTACTGGCGTACCTTCGGCGACGTGCACGTGAACCTGGCCCTGTTCAAGGGTTTCAACCTCCGCACCACCTTCGGTATCGACTACAGCCAGAAGCAGCAGCGCATCTTCACCTACCCCATCGCCAACGGTAACGTGGCAAGAGATGAGAACGGTGTGGAGGCCAAGCAGGAGCACTGGATGAAGTGGATGTGGAACGCCGTGGCTTCTTACAACTTCGAGGCTGGCAAGCATCGTGCCGACGCACTGGCCGGTATCGAGCTCAACCGTCAGGACGACGTATGGTTCTCGGGCTTGCGCCAGGACTATGCCGTGCTGAACACCGACTATATGTGGCCCAGCGCCGGAACAGAAGGCACCGATAAGGCCTACGGTTCGGGCTCAGGCTTCTCGCTCGTCTCGTTCTTCGGCAAGCTGAACTACTCGTATGCCGACCGCTATCTGGCATCGTTGACCGTTCGTCACGACGGTTCGAGCCGATTCGGTAAGAACAACAAATACGGTACGTTCCCCTCAGTGTCACTCGGTTGGCGCGTCAACGAGGAGTCGTGGATGAAGAGCACTGCCTCATGGCTCGACAACCTGAAGCTGCGCGCATCGTGGGGACAGACCGGTAACCAGGAAATCGACAACTATGCCCGCTACACCCTCTACACCACCACCGGCAGCCTGAACTTCGGCGGTGACTCTTACAACACCGGTTACGACATTCAGGGAACCAACGGCGGCCGCGTGCTCGACAGCGGTTTCAAGCGCAACCAGATTGGTAACGACAACATCAAGTGGGAGACCACCACACAGATCAACCTCGGTATCGACTTCGGTCTCTTCGGCAACTCGCTCTATGGTAGCTTGGACTGGTATCACAAGAAGACCACCGACATCCTTGTCAACATGCCTGGCGTAGGCGTGATGGGTGAAGGCAGTGCCATGTGGATCAACGCCGGCGAAATGCTCAACCGCGGTATTGAGCTCTCGGTAGGCTACCGTGGCCGCACCGGCGACTTCCAGTACGACATCACCGGTAACATCGGTACCAACCGCAACAAGATCACCAAGCTGCCCGAGACCATCGCTGCCCGCGGTACCTTCGGCGGAAACGGTGTGATGAGCGTTGTCGACCATCCCATGGGCGCACAGGTGGGCTACATCTTCGACGGTATCTTCCAGAACCAGGAGGAGGTAGACAACCATGCCGTGCAAGAGGGAGCAGGCGTAGGCCGCATGCGTTTCCTCGACCTGAACAAGGACGGTGTCATCACCGAGGCCGACCAAGACTGGATTTACGACCCGACACCCGACTTCACCTACGGTCTGAATGTTTATCTGCAGTACAAGAACTTCGACTTCACCATGTTCTGGCAGGGCGTGCAGGGTTCCGACGTGATCACCATCGACTACAAGCGCCAGACCGACCTCTGGGCCGGTGTGAACGTGCCTAACCTGAACAAGGGTATCCGCGTGCTCGACGCCTGGTCGCCCACCAACACGGGTTCTACCATCCCCGCCCTGACCACGATGGACACCAACAACGAGACCCGCGTCTCTTCCTACTATGTTGAGAACGGCTCGTTCCTGAAGCTGCGCACCATTCAGTTTGGTTACAACTTCGCCGACAGCCTTGCCAAGAAACTCTATATGCAGCGTATCCGCATGTATGTGTCGGCACAGAACCTGTTCTGCATCAAGAGCAACAATTACTCAGGCGTAGACCCGGAGGTTCCCACTTTCGGCTATCCTATCCCACTCAATGTAACATTCGGTATTAATGTGTCATTCTAAATCAAGCTGCAAGAATATGAAATCTATCAACAACATTATAAAATCACTCGCTGCCCTGACGCTTGCCTTCGCCGCAAGCTCATGCTCTGACTTCCTGAACGAGCAGGTACCTCAAGGCACACTTTCTGATGAGCAGGTGAACACCCCTGCCTATGTTGACAAGCAAGTGACAGCTGCCTATGCCATCTTCGTTTCGGCCGAGGACATCAACGCCTCGTTCTCGCTGTGGAACTACGATGTGCGCAGCGACGATGCCTATAAGGGTGGCTCTACCACCAACGACGGTGACGTGTTCCACCAGTTGGAAGTTTCGCAGGGTATCCTTTCCACCAGCTGGAACCTGAACGATATCTGGGTGCGCCTCTACAACTCACTCTCTCGTGTGAACGCCGCTATCCATGCCGTTGAGAGCTGCGACGACAGCTACGTGCTGAAGCAGGAGCGCATGGCCGAGCTGCGGTTCCTCCGCGCCTATGCTCACTTCCAGCTGAAGCGCCTCTTCAAGAAGATTCCGTTTGTGCTGCGCACCGACCTGACCTACGATGAGTACGGCCAGATCACCAACACCGAGTTCACCAACGACGAGGGCTGGGCCAAGATTGCCGAGGACCTGGAGTGGGCTTACAACGTGCTGCCCGTCACACAAGAGGACAAGGGCCGTCCCACCAAGGCTGCCTGTGCCGCCTTCCTGGCCAAGGTGTATCTCTACAAGGCTTATCGCCAGGACAACGAGAACACCAACGAGGTGACCTCTATCAACGAGGACGACCTGCGCAAGGTCATTGAGTATACCGCTCCTGCCATCTACTCTGCCGGCGGTTACGCCCTCGAGAAGGACATCCACAACAACTTCCGTCCTGAGGAGCAGTTCGAGAACGGACCCGAGTCGCTCTGGGCCATCCAGTACTCGCGCAACGACGGTACGAAGTACGGCAGCCTGAATCTGGGCTACGGACTCATCTGCCCGAACATTGTCAACGTCACCGATGGTGGTTGCGACTTCTACAAGCCCTCGCAGAACCTGGTGAACGCCTTCCGCACCGGTGCCGACGGTCTGCCCCTGCTCGACGACTACAACAAGGCCGACTACGACATGGCCACCGACAATGCCGACCCGCGTCTGTTCCTGACCGTCGGTATGCCCGGCCTGCCCTATATGTTCAACACCAAGTTCATGATGGACCGTTCGTCGAG
>Ga0256407_10013333_pt1 | contig 11000 bp, 9 predicted proteins | sample RumenRJG_04DNA_FD_193489 | JGI IMG/M metagenome (GOLD analysis project Ga0256407, IMG submission 193489) | Bovine rumen microbial communities from Lethbridge, Alberta, Canada - RJG_04 | ecosystem: Host-associated > Mammals > Digestive system > Stomach > Rumen | place: Canada: Alberta | collected... | reverse complement strand
TGCTCTGTTGTATTGGGCAAACTACAAGCTGCAGATGGGCATGGTGCACGACGAGATAGGAAAGAAGGAGGAGAAGGAAATCAAGCACGCCACGCAGTTTAACTTCCTGAACCGCTACGGCAAGCTTGGCGAGTACCTGAAGCTCGAAGTCAAGCAGCGGCTCCGCAACAAGACGGTGAGGATGAGTTTCCTCGTCGGCTTGTCCATGATGTTGCTGTTCAGCGTCATCATGTACTTCAGCGATGTGTACGACAACAGCTTCATGCGCTCGTTCATTTGTCTCTACAACTATATTGTCTTGGGCATGATGACGCTCGTGATGATTATGTGCTACGAGGGGAACTACATCGACGGCTTGATGAGTCGCCGCGAGAGCATACTGCAACTGCTCACGGCCAAGTACTACTTCAATGTCGCGCTGTTGCTCATCCCACCCATCATCCTGCTGCCCTTGATGATAATCGGCAAGATGTCCGTCTGGATGAACGTCGGCTACTTCTTCTTCACGGCAGGCGTGCTCTACCCTCTCCTCTTCCAGATGGCTGTCTATAACGACAACACGCTTCCCATGAACACAAAGATAACAAGCAAGCAGGGCAACACGGCTCAGCAGATTGTCAGCATCGTCATCCTCTTCCTGCCGATTGGCTTGGAGAAAGCAGCAACGGCTATACTTGGTGAACCCTGGGGATATGTCTTCCTCGCGGTTTTCGGCATCATTGGTGTGGCGACTCATCATTATTGGCTACGAAACGTTTATACGCGATTCATGGCACGCCGCTATAAAAATATGGAAGGCTTCAGAGCTTCGCGCAACTCATAGTTCTTAATTCATAGTTCAGTTTATATGGATATTATTATTAAAGACCTCAAGAAGACATTCGGCGAAAAGGTTGCCGTCGACATACCAGAACTCACCATCCACAGCGGTGAACTGCTTGGACTTGTTGGCAACAATGGTGCAGGCAAAAGCACGCTCTTCCGTCTCATCCTCGACCTTATCAAGGCAGACACGGGAACAGTTCACATGAAAGACAGAAAAGTTGACATCAACGTGGCCGAAACAGAAGTTTGGAAGGATTGGACAGGAGCTTTCGTAGACGAGAGTTTCCTCATCGACTACCTGACCCCCGACGAGTACTTCCAGTTCATTGCCCGCCTCACCGATACGAGCGATGAGCAGTTGCAGGAGTTCCTTGCGCAGTACCAGCATTTCATGGCAGACGAGCTTGCAGGACAAAAGAAGCTCATCCGCACTCTCAGTGCCGGCAACAAGCAGAAGGTGGGCATCATGGCCGCCATGCTCCTTCGCCCGCAAGTGCTTATCCTCGACGAGCCCTTCAACTTCCTCGACCCCAGCAGCCAAAATGCCATCAAGCATTTGCTGAAGAAGTACAACGAGGAAACTGGCGCAACGATTCTCGTCAGCAGCCACAACTTGCAACACACCGTCGACATCAGCGAACGTATTGTTCTCCTAGAGCATGGAAAGGTTATTCATGACATCGACAACAGGGAAAAGCAGGCACAGAATATCCTCGAGAACTACTTCGAGATAAACGATTAAACGAATTATGAGAAAGATACTCCTATCCATTGTTGCAGCTTTTATGATGCTCTCCACGGCATCTGCACAGCTCGACTTGCGCATACTCAATCACCTTTCTGTAGGCGCAGAAGTCGGCACAATGGGCTGGGGAGTAGATATCAGTGTGCCCGTCACGCATTTCGTTGACGTACAAGCAGGCTTCTCCATGATGCCAAAGATTGGCATCAACACCTCGCTTGGTCTCAATCAAGCGTATCCTGAGATTGATAGAATACCTGTTAGAGGCAAGGCATTGATGAAGAACGGCAAACTTCTTGTCAACGTAATGCCTATTCCTTTCCTTTCCAGTTTTCATGTCACAGCAGGTGCATATATCGGACCGGAAGAAATCATGGGATTGTACAACAAAGAGTCCCTTCTCAATGTTGCCCAATACAATTCCCTGCATCCTGACGAAAAGCTTGGATTGGCCTTGGGAGATTATGTCCTTGAACCTGACGCAACAGGCAATATCGACGGAAAGCTCAAGGTCAATCTCGTGAAGCCCTACGTTGGCATAGGCATCGGCCGTGGCGTCCCCAAAGGTAGGATTGGCTTTAAGTTCGACATAGGTTGCGTCTTCTGGAACAAGCCAACAGTGTACTGCAACAACAACGAAGTGTTAGATACAGATGCAGGTGGCAAAGGCCAGGATGCCATGAGAATCATCACAAAGTTTAAGTTCTACCCAGTCATGAACTTCCGCCTTTGCGGAAAGATTTTCTAATAAACTGTAAACAGTTAACCATCAAATAGCAAATGAAGTCGGTACCTCGCGGCATTCCTTGTTTGACACTTACAATAGCGCTTTTCGGCTATCTGTCCTCGGTGATGGGCTTTACCAACATGCTCAATACGATTATGCGGACGGCTCATGATTTGTTGCTCAACACGGTTTTCTATCTCATGGCAATGTGTGTGCTGACAGGAGCTTTGAGTCGCATTTTCAGCGTCTTTGGTGTTGTTGACTTGTTACAAAGGATGCTCAAGCCCGTGCTTCGCCCACTATTTAACCTGCCTGGTGTCTCTTCAGCCGGAGCCTTAATGACTTTTCTGAGCGACAAACCAGCCATCATTTCTGTCGCAAAGAATCCCCTTTTTGCCCGTTACTTCAAGCGCTACCAGCACATCAGCCTTGTGAACTTTGCAGGAAGCTATGCTATGGGCTTGCTCGTCATCGTATTCATGATGGGACACGGCTTCTATACTGAGCCCTTTTACGGACTTATTGGAGCCATCATCGGAAGCATCATTGCCACAAGACTAATGCAACGGCTCGTGCTCAAGGAACATCCCGAATACCGTGAAGAGGATGTCCTCCCTGCACAATTGGAGAAAGAGGAATCTCGCACACCTTACGAGACTGTGCCCGACGACCCCCGCCAGACACTATTCGTGCGTGTGCTTGATGCGCTTCTCGATGGCGGCAAGAGTGGTGTAGAGGTTGGCCTCGCCATCATTCCTGGCGTACTCATCATCTCGACGCTTGTCATGGTCTTCACTTTCAGCACAGATCCTGCAACGGGAACCTATACCGGAGCCGCTTATCAGGGAACAGGACTTCTGCCCTATTTGGCTGGTAAAGCTGACTTTTTTTTCCAATGGCTCTTTGGCTTCAACGCGAGCGAACTCGTCGCTTTCCCCATCACAGCACTCGGAACGGTAGGTGCTGCACTTGGTCTCATTCCTGAGATGATGAGCAAAGGCATCATCGACAGTAACGCCATTGCTGTCTTCACTGCAATGGGCATGTGTTGGAGCGGCTTCCTCAGCGCCGATGCCGCCACGCTCGACTCGCTCGGCTATCGGCATTTCATCTCCCGCAGCTTTACCTGCACCTTCATTGGAGGCATTGCAGCAGGCATCATCACACACTGGCTCTTCGTTCTCGTCACCTATATCATTACATTTTTGTAAAGATAATCGAAAAGAGTCAATTAGCAAATTGTCATGCAATCTGCCGATTCTCTTTCTTTTCGCTGTTTTTGCACATTGTCAAAGAAGACGAAAAAAGTGCCTCAAAACGTCAAAATTGTTGGCGTAACATGCGACGATTCCTAACTCAGCGTGCTGAAATTGCAATCTCAGCACGCTGAGTTTTATTTTTCGCCTGCGGAAATCTGGTAACTCAGCACGTCAAAAAGTGTGCAAAAAAGTGCGAAATCGACCATTTTTGCTATATGGAGTTTACAATCTGGACTTTTACATCATAAAACATGAATTGTAACTATATGATTATCAGTATGGTTTCGTTTTGAGCGCATTTTGCTTGAAAAACGAGCCAAACCATACCCAAGACCATTTTCGTCGATTCTAGAGCGTTTACTAAAAACACAAGTGTAAGCATTTCTCCTCATTTAATTACATTTTGTTTAATGTTTATCGACAAGTTTACTATGTAAGAATTCTGTCTTTTTGTCCATTAAGAAAAGATTTCAACATACGACTTCAATCAAATTTCATGGCTGCTTGAACTATAATTATGCTCAGGCACAGGCGGAAGACCTTGTCTATCTGCATCTTCGGTTGGAAAAAATCAAATAAATTTGGTTTTTCGCTTACTTATTCGTAACTTTGCAGCCGTTTATATATAATAAGGTATTAAACAAAATGGAATTAGCAACAAAATATAGTCCCGCTGAAGTCGAGGGAAAATGGTACGAGTACTGGATGAAGCATAAGCTCTTCGCGAGCAAGCCCGACAGCCGTGAACCCTACACGATTGTCATTCCGCCACCAAACGTGACGGGCGTGCTGCACATGGGCCACATGCTCAACAACACCATTCAGGACATCCTGATTCGTAAAGCTCGCCTCGACGGGAAGAACGCTTGCTGGGTGCCCGGAACAGACCACGCTTCGATTGCTACTGAGGCAAAGGTTGTAAATCGTCTTGCAGAGCAAGGCATCAAGAAGCGCGACCTCACGCGAGAGGAGTTCCTGAAGCATGCATGGGCTTGGACGGAAGAACATGGCGGCATCATCCTCAAGCAACTTCGCAAACTTGGAGCAAGCTGCGACTGGGACCGCACAGCCTTCACGATGGACGAAAAGCGCAGTGAAAGCGTGCTCAAAGTCTTCTGCGACCTCTACGACAAAGGTCTTATCTATCGTGGCCTCCGCATGGTCAACTGGGACCCCAAGGCGCAAACCGTGCTCTCGACCGAAGAGGTTATCTATCGCGACGAGAAGTCGAAGCTGTATTACCTGAAATATTATGTTGCAGATGCCGACGTGAATCCAGTTGCGCCAACAAATGAAGAAGGCGAGGTTTTGCATAAGGATGCCAAGGGCTACTATGCCGTTGTTGCTACCACGCGTCCAGAAACCATTATGGGCGACACGGCAATGTGTATCAACCCAAAAGACCCGAAGAACCAATGGCTTCGTGGTCATAAGGTCATCGTGCCGCTGGTTGGCCGCGTCATTCCCGTTATCGAAGACCGCTACGTCGATATCGAGTTCGGTACTGGTTGCTTGAAGGTGACGCCAGCTCACGATGTCAACGACTATCAGCTTGGCAAGACACATAACCTTGAGACCATCGACATCTTCAATCCCGACGGCACAATCTCCGAGCAGAGCCCTCTTTATGTTGGAATGGACCGCATGGATTGTCGCAAGCAAATCGTCAATGACCTCGAAGCAGCAAGTTTGCTCGAGAAGGTCGAGGACTACGAGAACAAAGTGGGCTACAGTGAACGCAATCAGGACACAGCTGTCGAGCCACGCCTTTGCAAGCAGTGGTTCCTTTCGATGAAGCATATGGCCGACATCGCCCTGCCACCCGTGCTCGAAGGCAAACTGAAATTCCATCCCACGAAATACGTCACGACATATCGCAACTGGCTCGAGAACATTCAAGACTGGTGCATAAGCCGTCAGCTTTGGTGGGGTCATCGCATTCCTGCTTACTTCATCAACGGCGAAGATGAAGAAAGATTTGTTGTTGCCCTCACTCCAGAAGAAGCCCTTGCAAAGGCTCAGGAGAAGTTCGGCAAGGATATCACTAAGGACATGCTCCATCGCGACGAAGATGCCCTCGACACTTGGTTCAGCTCATGGCTTTGGCCTATCTCGCTCTTCGACGGCATCAACAATCCTGGCAACGAAGAAATCAGCTACTACTACCCCACCAGCGACCTCGTGACAGGACCCGACATCATCTTCTTCTGGGTGGCTCGCATGATTATGGCTGGCGAGGAATACATGGGCGACATCCCCTTCCGCAACGTATACTTCACGGGCATCGTGCGCGACAAACTTGGCCGAAAGATGTCGAAGTCGCTTGGCAACTCACCCGACCCACTCGAACTTATCGAGAAGTATGGAGCCGACGGCGTTCGTATGGGCATGATGCTCGCCGCTCCTGCAGGCAACGACATCCTCTACGACGACGCCCTCTGCGCTCAGGGTATGGCTTTCTGCAACAAAATGTGGAATGCCTTCCGTCTCGTCAAAGGCTGGGACATGAGCGACACAATCGCTCAACCAGAGGCCAATATCGCTTCTATCAAGTGGATGCAAGCAAAGCTCAACGACACATATGCCGAAATTAATGACCTATACAGCAAATATCGCTTGAACGAAGCTCTGATGGCTGCCTTCAAACTCTTCACAGATGAGTTCAGCGGATGGTATCTTGAGATGATAAAGCCTGCTTATCAAACACCTATTGACAGCAAGACGCTCGAAGCAACGCTCAACATCTTCGACCAACTCTTGCACATCATACATCCCTTCATGCCCTTCATCACGGAGGAACTATGGCAACACATTGCCGAAAGAAATGAAGGTGAATCCCTGATGGTTTCAGTTTTCAAGACGGCCACTCCGACGAAGGATGATGCTGAGCTCATCGCTAAGGTTGAGGAGATGAAGCAAATCGTGAGCGGCGTTCGTGCCGTTCGTCAGAGCAAGAATATTTCGCCTCGCGAACCTTTGGCTTTGCAAGTGATTGGTGCCGCAAAACAGGGTGTGACCAGCATTTCTGCCCTTGCTGCTATTATCGAAAAGCTTGCAGGACTCAACAAAATTGAGCCTGTTGCAGAGAAGACTGAAAGCACACAGGCATTCCTTGTCGGCACAGACGAGTACGCAGTACCCATTGGCAACCTGATTGATGCGGAAGCAGAACGCGCGAAGGCTGAGACGGAAATCAAGCGTCTGCAGGGCTTTATGGCAGGTATCGAGAAGAAGCTCGGGAACGAACGCTTCGTGCAGAATGCACCAGCTCAGGTCGTCGAACTCGAACGCAAGAAGCTCGCCGATGCTCAGAGCAAGATTGCCGCCCTTGAAGCCACAATCAAAGCATTAGGATAATTTGCAACAAAAGAAAAGCAGGGAACTTCACCGATGAGGTTCCCTGCTTTTTGATTATATTGGCTCAACGCTTTTATTTCTTTATTCTATCCCAAGTGTTACTCTGTGAAGCATCGATTGCGAAGAGTATTTCATAGGCTTTGTCCTTCTCTTCGCGTGTGCCTTTCTTCTCAAAGATGTTGACAAGTTCGTCACGTTTGTACTCGGTAAAGAGTTGAGCAACCTTCGTCATGTTCTTTGCCTTATTAGCTTCTTCGAGAAGGTCGAGAGCATCGGCTATGGCAGCACGGGCACTATCAGGAACTTCATACATGCGGTCGAGGCCTTGACGGTGATAAATATAGTTGAACTCGCGCATACATTCCATCGAGCCGTCGATGTAGTCGCTCAACAAGGCATAACGATTGCTGCTGTCTCCAAAAGGCTTCCATCCAGGGAAGCCCATGCTTTCGCCTGCTGTCGCGATGTCCTCAGCGATGTGGAAGCAATCGGTGCCCCCCATTGGTGCCATCGTGTCAAGGTCCATACCAATTATCATATAGGCATAGTAAGCGAGGAGCGCCACAAGGTTGTTGTCGATTTGGTTAGCCTGATACTCAAGCTGGTCGAACTCACCAAACTGGAAAGTAAAGTCAACGTCGTTAACGGAATAGGCAACCGTGTTGTATGTGCTGCCATAAACCGGACGCAAGCTGTTCATGAGTAACGTGCACTCGAAGGTATTCTCGTCCTGAGTGTACTTATTGACCGTGATGTTGAAGTTGCATTGTATCTTCTCGTTCTCGCGGAAAGGAATCTCTGTCCACTTGTGGTTGTTGAGGAAGTCGGTAAGCTTTTGCTGCAAAGACTCGAACACCTCAGTTCTTGTGCCCTCAATCTTTGTTGAGTTAACAGTCACACGGGCCTCAAGCTCTTGGGCTTGCATGGCACATGTATATATAATGAATAATGTAAAAGATACAATAAACTTAAATGCTTGCATTCTCATGTTATCTCTTAACTATACATTCAACTATGTCTTCTGCAACCTCTCGCTTCGTCTTAGTGTCGTATGCTGTAAGACCATTATGGCGATCAATGATGGTCACCTTGTTCGTATCAACGCGGAAGCCTGCGCCCTTGTCCTGAAGGCTGTTAAGAACAATGAGGTCGAGATTCTTGCGCTCCATCTTGTCCTTAGCATTCTTCAGTTCGTTGTCTGTCTCAAGCGCAAAGCCAACAAGTACTTGCTTCTTTTTCTTTTGGGCACCAAGAGCAGCGGCAATATCCTGCGTTGGCTGAAGCTTGATGGTCAAGTCGTCGCCCTTACGCTTTATCTTCTTATCGGCAGTCGTCTTTGGCGTGAAATCAGCAACTGCTGCGCAAAGAATGGCAATGTCAGTTTTTGGGAAATGCTTCGTTGCTGCCTCATACATCTGCTGAGCACTCTCAACATCAATGCGCTTAATGTTAGGATGGTTTGTCTGCAACATCACAGGACCACAGATAAGCGTCACCTCTGCACCTTGCTCAGCACATACCCCAGCAAGTGCAAAGCCCATTTTACCGCTACTATAGTTGCCGATGAAGCGAACTGGATCAATCTTCTCGTAAGTGGGGCCAGCCGTGATGAGCACTTTCTTGCCTGCCAGTTTCTGCTGCTTAGCGAAGTATTGTTCAAGCACTTCAACAATCTTCTCGGGCTCTTCCATGCGTCCTTTGCCTTCCAGTTTGGAAGCAAGGAAACCAGTTCCAGGCTCGATAATGTGGTTGCCGTAGCTCTGTAACTTCTGCAGGTTGGCCTGAGTTGAAGGGTGAGCATACATATCGAGGTCCATAGCCGGAGCAACAAACACAGGAGCTTTCATGCTTAAATATGTAGTGACAAGCATGTTGTCGGCTATGCCATTTGCCATTTTTCCAATAGTGCTTGCCGAAGCAGGAGCGACGAGCATCGCATCTGCCCAAAGCCCAAGACTCACATGAGAATGCCAACTGCCATCTCTTCTGTCGAAGAACTCACTGACGACTGGTTTCTGCGTCAAAGTAGCAAGCGTGAGAGGCGTGATGAACTCCTTTGCTGAAGGCGTCATCACAACCTGCACTTCGGCTCCTTTCTTGATGAGAAGCCGGGCAAGGATGCAAGCTTTATAGGCTGCTATGCTTCCTGTTACACCAAGTACTATCTTCTTATTTTCCAGCATATTTAAGCGCAAGACGTTCAAGTGTTTGTTTCGTATTCATGGTGAAGTCACCTTGAAGCATCCAAGCCTTATAGTTAGGATCTTTTTTGAGCACATCCTTCACAGCTTGACCTTTGTATTTGCCGAAGTTGATTACCTCGACGCCTTTATCGTCATAAACAAATCGGCAGGCAAGGTCAACACCTTTTTGTATCTGACTGAAGTCGGCAAGATAGGCAACATCATTCTTCAGGTCATCATATCTGTCGAGTTGAGCTTCGAGCACTTCTAGCGTGGCTCTTGTGTCGGCCAATGCGCTATGAGCATTCTCGAGGTTCTTCCCGCAATAAAACTTATAGGCAGCCACAAGTGTACGCTGTTCCATCTTGTGGAAGATGTTCTGCACATCTATCAGCTTCTTCTCGTTGACGTGGATGTCGATACCTAGCAAGGCGAACTCCTCAGCTAGCATCGGCACATCGAACTTGTTGCTGTTATAGCCAGCTAAGTCGCAACCCTCGAAGACCTTCGCTAGTTCTTCAGCCTTCTCTGCGAACTTGGGACAATCTTTGACATCTTTGTCTGTGATGCCAGTCACTTCGCTCGATTCCTTAGATATATGCATGCCAGGATTGAAGCGAAGTGTCTCTGCCCTTTCGTTTCCATTTGGCTCGAGGCGAATGTAGCAGAGCTCTACGATGTGGTCCTTGCCAATCGTCAAGCCTGTCGTCTCGAGGTCGAAGAAGATGATTGGCCGCTCGAGATTGAGTTTCATTGTTTAATCTTCTACGCGCATCGGCATCAGCAGCATCAGCACCTCGTCTTCCGGGTTCTCGTCGGCGGGACGAATTACACCAGGACGGCTTGGATCGGCCACTTCTATTTTGAGCATTTCGCTGTCAAGAATGCCTGCTATCTCAAGCAGGAATGTGCAGCTGAAGCCAATGCTGATGGGGTTGCTCGTATATTCGCAAAGGATGAACTCCTCAGCTCTTGTCGCATATTCATTGTCCTGACCGGTCAGCTTGATGTTGTTGTTGCCCAGTTCGAGCTTAACAAGACCGCTGCTCTGGTTGCAGAAGACACTGACACGCTTCAGGGCACTAATCAAGGCTTGACGGTCAACGCGAGCTGAGAAGGGATTGTTCTCGGGAATAACGGCGTTGTAGTTCGGATAGCGACCTTCGATGAGGCGGAAGTGCATCACCATATCGGCAGATGAGATGGTTGCCTTCTCGTTGTCGAAAGCAATCGTGATGTTCTCTTCTTCCTTCGTCAGGACAGCCTTCAAGATAGCCGACACCTTCTTCTGCAGGATGAAGCCAGCAGTCAGACCACTCTTTACGGTGCGGTTTGTATTGCGTACAAGTTTGCGACCATCTGTGCCAGCGAAGACGATGCTATCAGGCTTGATGTCAACATAGATGCCGTTCATCACCAGACGAATCTCGTCGTTAGCAGTAGCGAAGAGGCAACGATTGATACCATTAAGCAGAACGCTTGCAGGCAGTTCAATGCGAGTTGCATCATCGCCAACAGTCTTTGCCATTGGATAAGGCGCAGCGTCCATAGCCATCACGACAAATGAACCGGAGTTGTGAACGACCTTTACCTCCTGCGTATCAGGGTTGTAACCGATGTTAAGAGGCTGTTCTGCGAGTTCCTTCATCGATTCGATGAGCGTCTTTGCAGGGATGCAGAAGCGTGCGTCGCCAGTTTGTTCGATTGTAGGAACGGTTGTGATGAAATACTTTTCACTGTCGGAAGCTGTGATGGTAATAGTGCCACCAGCAACATCGAGCAGGAAACAATCCAGAATAGGCATAGAGTTCTTGCTTGCCATCACTTTGCTGGCAGCAGTCAAACGGCCATAGAAAGCCGTGCTTGATACTTTGAAATTCATATTATTTTAAGTTATGTACATATTT
>Ga0256407_10013332_pt1 | contig 11000 bp, 11 predicted proteins | sample RumenRJG_04DNA_FD_193489 | JGI IMG/M metagenome (GOLD analysis project Ga0256407, IMG submission 193489) | Bovine rumen microbial communities from Lethbridge, Alberta, Canada - RJG_04 | ecosystem: Host-associated > Mammals > Digestive system > Stomach > Rumen | place: Canada: Alberta... | reverse complement strand
CGTTTGTCACCTTGTCCATATGGGAGTCCCTCTAAAAAACTAAGAAAACTAAAAAAACTAGTAGTTATTTAGACATTATCCCATAGAGTGATACTCAGATGATAGGTACGGATGATTTACCGTTTACCACATGCGTGCCGAGCAGTAGATGATGCCTAACGGCATCCGGCACACGGCGCGCAAGACTCGCGAGCGAGTCTTGAATTTTAGAATATCACTGGCTCCTGCGGCATCCCGCCAGTCCCAAAGCCATCATCGCCCACATCACCGCCGCCGCGATAGGAATACTGATATTCACCACCGCCTGGGCTGCATAGCAGAGAAGTGCCATGCAGGGCGCCAGCAGCCAGGGCGTATTCGCCGAACACTTCGCCATCCTTAAGAGCGCCGTAACAAGAAATCCCACATACGCCAGGGTGGCAAAAGGCCCAATGGTCACAAAATACTGGAAATACTCATTGTGAGCCGATTCATAGTAGAATCCGTACTTATCAATTCCTTCCTGCCAGTAGCTCTCCGTCAGAAGCCCATAGGTATCCGGGCCGCTGCCCAGAACCATCCGGAAGAAGGGCAGTTCCTTATATTCCTGCCATCCGATTCTCCAGGCAAATCCTCTCTGCACGCCCCAGTCATCGCTGAAGACCACATAATTGTGAACCGCCTCATAGCGCTCCGGATATCCGCCGGCATTGGCGTCAAAGAGGACAAATACTACAGCCAGGAGACACACAATAAGGAAAATTCCCCATCCCCGGCGAAGCAGCAGGAAAAGCTTTTCTTCTCCCTCAGCCCCCTTCTGTCTGTCCAGAACCAGAAGTCCGATTCCGATAAGCCACAGAAGCGCCGTAATCCCCCTGGCGAATGGTATCTTCATCAGCACATCGATAACACCGCTGTACCAGATGACCGTATCGGAATATCCGGTCTTCCAGAAGCCGGCAACCAGCACCGCCGTGGCAAAGTTTGCAATCAGCAGGATGTATAAAGCAAGTCCTTTTCTCGACTTCCACATAAAAAACGGCAGTGCACAGAACAGTGCACCCAGCGCCAGATAGGCGTTGTCACTCTGTCCCGTAAACAGCGCCAGATAGAGCACGAATGTTGCGGCAAAGTAGAGTATCTTTCTCCACCACACCGTCTCCAAGGCAAAGAGAGCTGCCGCCACACCCACCGGCAGTGCCAGGAAACCCGTGTAGGTATTTACATTGCCGATAGTAGAGGTAAAAATATCTGCCGCCGGATTCCCCACCTCCATGCTCTTAAATCCCAGGAGGTCCATCCGGAAGTAATCGGTGATGCCGAAGATGCCCACAAACAGCGAAACCGCCAGAAAAGCATCCAGAAACCATCGCCGCACCTCACCGTACGCTGCCACCAGGAGTGTCGTCAGCACATAGAGGCAAATCATCATAAGTCCACTGTAGCGCCCCTGGGATCCGGTCCAGGCCTCCTGCCGCCACTCCGAGCAGATCGTCGAAGAAATGACCAGGAGCCAGAACACCAGCAGAAACCGGATGTGTACCGGCTGTCTTCCCCAGTGCCAGGGCACCACCGCATCCACAAACTTTCCCGCTTCCCGGCCTCCGAAGGACTGCACATCCCGGAAGGCCCAGCAGCCGATGAGCACTGCAGCACATCCCAGAAAAGCCAGGGCCATCACTGTGTAGCTGATGCACTTAAACTCCAGAATATCATAATAAAAGTCGTGATAGATCACCGGAAACACGCAGAGCACCGCCAGCAGAAATACTGCACATAGAACAGACAGCGCCCGGTTATCCGAAAGTGCATGCCCTAAAGTACGCCCCTGGCGCTTCTCTATCTTCCCGGCCTTCTCTAGATTCTTCACCGCGCCGGCCTCTGCCTTCTTTACAGCGGCACTCTCTGGCACTGTCGCCGGCGCTGCCTTACTTTTCTTTCTCTTCTGCCCCATGGGCTGCCTCCCTGACCGCCGATAATCCCAGACCGATGAGAACCCACATCACCGGCGCAACAATCGGCATGGATATATTCACCATCGCCTGCGTTCCATAACATGCGATGGCAAATGCCGCTGCAAACAGCCATGTCTTCTCTTCCGCACTTTTCGCTGTCTTCCAGATGGCTATAACACTTCCAATAATCAGTCCCAGATAAGACAGCATCCCGATGGGCCCCATGGTCACCAGATTCTGCAGGTATTCATTGTGCATGCTGTCAAAGATAAATCCATAGGCTTCAGCCGATGCTCTCCGGTAATCCCAGGTAAGGATACCGAATGTCTCCGGTCCATAGCCGAACAGCTTGTGGATAAGCGGCTGCTCCCACCAGGCAGTCAAGCCTACACGCCATGCAAAGCCTCGCTCCGTGCCCCATTCGTCACTGAAGATAACATATCGCTTAATGACCGCATACCGGTCCGCATGTCCAAGGGCATTGGCATCGTAAAGGATGAAGGCTACCAGCAGGAATGCCGCCAGTACAAAGAATCCCCAGCCCAGGCGGAGGCGTCTTACCATAGCTTCCTCGCCCGAAGATGTCTTCTTCTGCCAGCGATATAAGAATACCGTGGCCGCAATCATCAGAACCGTCAGAATCCGGAATCCCAAACTTCCGCCCACAGCAAGAAGCAGTCCGCCGTCATCTCCCACCGGCTTGAAGATGTCATTCAGAATACTGAGACAGCACATGAGGACGGCAAACATGGTATACTGTACCGCCACCCGGAACACTCCCTTCCGGTTCCGGAAAAAGGCAAAGGGCAGAAGCGCAAACAGACATCCGATAGTCAGGTAAGCACTGTCACTCTGTCCCAGAATCAGCGCCGTATAGGCAATCACCGTAAGGAGCGTATAGACAAACTGCCTGCGGCTGTTCTTTTCTGCTACACAATAGACGACCGCAACAGCCACGCCAAAACTCAGGAACGAAGTGTAAAAATTCACATTTCCGATGGTAGAGGTGAAGATCTTCATCTCCCCCACCTGCTCGCCGAATCGGCCAAACTGCAGCACATCCAGGCCGCAATAATCGAGAATTCCCAGAATCTCCACGATGCAGGAAGTCACCAGAAACGCATCTAGATACCACCTTTTCGATTCTGAAAAAAACACCAGCAACAGCGTCGTCACCGTATAAATGCTGATAAGGAACAATCCCGTGTATCTTCCCTCATTCCCCCAGACAGATTCATAGAGAAACTCCGACTGCAACGTAGAAATCAGGGTATTCACCCAGAAGATAATAAGCATCCACACCGGCCACGAAGCGCGGAAGTCCTTCAGGAAGGTAAGACCGCGCCGTTTCTCTGCCCCCTGCTTTCCTGAACCATCCAAAGCAGCCTTCTTACCGCGAACACGCAGAACGCAGAAGGTCACCAGACTGAGCACAATAAATATCAGACTGCTCACCCAGTAGAAGATATACTTCACATCAACAATATCAAAATAATAATCATGAAATACCAGCGGAAACACCGCCAGCACAATCAGCGCGTATATCCCGCACAGAGATGCCATAGGATTGCGCAGAAACTTTTCCTTCATTCCGTAAAACCCTCCGATTTCAGGAACTCATCCGGCCGAAATACTCTGACAGGGGATCCCTTAAAATGATCTGTATTCCGGGTGATAATGCAATCAACATTCGAACGGACTGCGCTTGCGATAAGCATAGCATCCTCGTAATCATTGTTTGCAAACGAAAATGCATTTTTACAGTCTTCCCCCAGAGTATCGATAATATCAAATAAAATAAACAGACCTGACAGAATCTTACGGGCTTTTTCATCCACATGGTCCTGACCGCGGAACTGCCGTCGCGCAAAAAAATGAATATCCGCCGCTTGTTTTGCAGTTATGAAACCTTCATGTTGCTTTACTGCAATCGACAGAAAGATTGCCTTTCCGTCATCAAACCATGGTTCTCTCTGCTGCAAGACGTCGAGAATAATATTCGTGTCGAGAAGTATTTTCATAATTGCCTGTGACGTTCCTCCAAAGCTTCTTCATATGTGGTTGTCTGTGGGAGCGCCCCAAACAGAGATTCAGCGACGCTGACGCGGTTTTGGAAAGGATTTGTAAGCTTGGCAACTATCTTTCCATACTGAGTGATATAGATATCTTCCGTCACTGCAAGCTGCAGGTATTTACCGAGATTTGCCTTCAATTCAGTTGCAGTTATTGACATAGACAACACCTCCTTATCTACAGGATAGCAAAAACGTACGAAACAATCAATAAAGATGTGCGATTTTATAACAATTTCATACGATCTTCACAGCAATGTCTCCACCCTTACCTTATCTTTCCATCCCAGGCCCTTCGCCCAGGCAAGGCTCTCCTGCTTCGTCTCATAGGGCCCGTTATCCGGCCGCTGTTCCTCCGGATGCTCCGCCCAGTAGGAACGCTCTTCTGTCGGGTGAATCGCCCGGAGAAAAGCAGTATAACCACTCAGTCCTCCCACATCCTCCACCAGCGGCAGTCCATCCGCCGCGATGCAGACCGGCCGCCAGGTCTCATAGACCTTCTTCATTGCCTCCTCAATCTGGTGTTCCATCACCCGTCCTGCCTCCACCAGGTCACAGGCATCATAACTTCCGGTAATCCGGATTCTCCATCCGTCACCGAAATCATAGAAGTAATACAGCACATCCGTCGGCGTCCCGATCACCGGCTGATTCAGCGGGGAATCCTCTCCGCCCTTCAGAATCTCCCGGATATCATATCGGAGGTCCTCATCCATAAAAGCATCAAAGCTCTCCGGAATCTCTTCCCCCTCCGCCAGATTATCCTCCAGATCCTTTCCATGAAGTGCCAGCACCTCACCAATCTCCAGCCGCTCCAGGAGATAATTGATGCCAGCTTCCATGAACAGGTCCTGCAGTTCCCTCATAGAGATGTTCTTCTTACCTCGCAGTACTTTCTTTTTCATCTCTTTTATATCCTCTTTACACTGAATGATACCTTCTCCGTGGCAGAGAGACACATAGGGACCGGTATACTTCTTCCTCCGCCAGTTTCGGAAGCTCCCCTTCTCGTAATCCTCCGACCAATACAGGTCCGCATTATCCATCCATGGAGATCGGAAGAGAACTCCCACAAGCTCCGCCCACTTCGCCGCCTGATTATCCGTCACATTCAGAAACTGTCTGCAGGGCAGTTCAAACCGGTGCAGATGACTGTTCTGAAACCCGAAGGCCGCAAGAATCATATAGTGGATGGCATAAAGCGGCATATCCCCCGGAATCAGAATATCCCGGGTTATGGTCTCGCCATACTGTACATTCCCGTAGCTCTTCAGCACCCTCGTTTCCTCGGCACTGTATTCATCACCCGGAATGGGAATCGACCTTCCATCATCCGACGGATCCATATATTCCGGATGCTCCCGCATCAGTTCCAGGTGAAGCCGTATCACATCGAAGCCAAATCCGCCCCGGAGCTTCTTCTCCACCTTTTCCCAATCCACCAGTCCTACCGGCAATTCCCGCAGGCACACCATGCCCGGATACTGTTTCATGTCACTCATCGTCCGCCTCTCCGTCTTAGCAGTTTTCAGCTACTCTTTCCTCGTCATGTAATCATCCAATATACTGCACAGATTACTCCTCTGATTCTGCATTTTGTTTGAACACAATTTGTCAACTTCTACCGCTCTTATCAAGTGCTTTGCTGCAAAATGTTCCGCTGCGGTTTTCTTCTCTTTGTCAGATATTTGTTTTCCGAGATAGACATGCTCTATATCCCGGCAAAACCATGCAAATTGATATTGTCTGTCCTTACAATACTTCTGAACTGTTTTCAGAAACTCTTGGTCCGCCGGATTACTGTCAAAATCATCACAGTCAAAACAATAGATCACAACACTTGCATTATTCTCGGATGCGGCATGATACTGCCTTATATAATCAGCAATAGTTTTCACAGTTTTGCGAGAGTCATAATTCCCCTTTCCATCCATAAATACCGGAGAAAGCTTAACCCCTGCCTGGTTGACCGAATAAAAGTAATCTATCGTATTCTTAATATAAATATAATCCGATTTCGTTTTTGGGTTTGTTTCGAGACATACAATTAACTGCAATCCCATATCAGTCATCCTCCCCCGACTGGAATGCGCTAATAAAGTCTATCGAATCTACGTTAAAGGGTGACCCCTCTATCATTCCTTTCCTATAAAGTGTTGAAGGGGAGTAATTTCCGTTTGTGGTCCAGGAATATACTTTGTGATCCACAGAAAGAAAATCTATTGATTTTTTATTTCTTTTCAGGATATCCATAGGTCCGATATTATGTGTAGTAAAGCACAGCTGACCTTCCGCATGCTCCATCAGGTATTCCAGCAATGCACAGAGGTATACATCGTGAAGATTAGAATCCAATTCGTCAACGAAGACAATGCCCCCCTGCACCATTGCACTAAAATATCTGAAGAGCCTGATTAACTTCTTCACCCCGGTACTCTCAAACTCTGCATCCACCGAATAATCAGCATAATTCAATATCAGATCGCACTGAAAACAATCTTTATCTTCCCTCTTTTCTATCGTCACACTTTGCAAATCATGTTTAAACACTTGCAGGAACTCATATAGCCTGCCTGCTTCTCTCTCAATTTCCGGTAAAAGCGCCTTAGGAATTCTCATCGTCTCTGCAGACAAATCAATAAACTGCCATCCTTCCAGTAACTCCCTATATCCAGTTAATGCCTCTCGAGTGTCTTCTACTTCATCCGATTCGGTATGCCTTAAAATGCTCTTAAAAGTATAATCCGTATGTACATCTTGTCTATCCAGGTATACATGCAGGTTGGCGCCAAAGCCTACTAAATAAATCAATCCTTCCATCAGGAAGCTATATCCTTTTTCTTTGACATAATGTGGGAGGACATTATTTATAAAAATAAGCGGAAGCGGGCTTATCGTCAGCAGGTTCTTAGCCTTATCCATCAATATCCCCGCATACTTATCACTTGTCATGTCCAACATCAGTTTTCCGGTATCAGTACTATATATGGAAGTAAATGTATCACTGTGCGAAAGCGCTTTTCTCCATGCCAGCGATTCCTCACAAATATAGTAAAAACCGACCGGATTCTTTTTGATGATAATGGTATATCGGTAGAGATTATATACCTTTGCAGATTTAACCAAATATTCAACAGCTATCTCAAGCCGACCCAAACGTTTATTTATAAGCGAAGTCAATTGATTTTGAACAAATGGATTACTCAGATAATTATCTTTCAGAAGCAGCCCTCTCAATATCTTAACTGAAAATATAAGCCCGGACTTGCCCGCTCCGTTTACACCGTAAATACCTTTAATGTTATAATTTTGAATACTGAAATCCTTCGTGAAAGTTTTTTTATAAAACTCCAGCTCCGTCCAGTTATCGAGTGACTTAATCCCCTTTACAGCATATTTTGTAATATAGAACATAACACTCTTCATTTTACCCGCCTCCTCATGTCTAGTATATCAAAGCAGATGCGGGAAGTATAATACATTTTGTATTATACTTCCCGCATCTAAAATCAGTTTATCTGTTCCTCAAAACTCCACATGTTCCAGAAGCAGCGCCATTTTTGTCTGCTCCAAAAACCTTGCCTTATCTTCGGCTGTCATTTCAGATATCTTTTTGCGCATCGTTTTATCCTCTCTCGTACTATACTCTTCTCTACACCAGCATCCCCCGATACATCTCTTCTTCCCACTCTTTCTCGCATATCCCGGCACTCTGCAGAAGCCGCACCAGCACCATATAAGCTGCCCTCTTCTTCGCCTTTATCTTGCTTGTTCCCCGACCGAAACCGGTTATACCGCCGGAGACACAGTTACAATTCCACTGGTCTCTGTCCCACTCCTCAAACTGGTAAATGGGCTCGTCCACGTATTTTTTCTGGTACATCTCCTGCAGCTGGTTGATGCTGTCCTCAAGGGATGGAATCAGCTTTGCCTCCCGAAGGTTCATCCACAAACCGTGATTCACTACAAAGCGGTATGCCAGCTCCGCCGCCATCTCCCGCGCTCTACTCCGGCTGTCTTCCGTTACATTGATACGCTGGGATGTCCTGATGTCCTGGTCATTCTCCGGCACCAGGAACCGAATCGAGCAGTCATATCTCTGCAGGGTCTCCGAAGACGCCCGTGCCGCACAACGATCAACCTCATACTTTGGGACTCTCCCGAAGTGCTTCTGGTGCCAGGCATTGAACAGGTCATAATAACTGGTCTTCAGATATTCATCGGCGCAGCTCAGCTGCAGACATACCAGCCGGTCCACCACCGTCTCCAGAACCTCCCGGTTCCAGTCCGAATCGATGGCCACCGCGCCGATGAGGGCTTCCATCATATCCTCCCTGCTGCTCTCTCCCGGCTCTTCTCCGGTACCGTAGAGGATGTATCTGTCCAGACCAAGTTCGATGGCCCGCTCACTCAGATGCTCTTTGGCGACAAACTGCTGCCGTATTCTGGTAAGCTCTCCTTCATCGTACTTCATACGGTATGGCGCCTCCGGCATCACCGTCTCCAGACTGCCGAACTGCCGGAAACACTCCCGTGTCACCACCATATTCAGGACCGAATCTCCCAGGAGCTCCAGTTCCTCGTTATCCCTGGAAAGACCATACTCCAGGGCAAAGGCTCTTCTGGTAAATGCCTGCCGCATCAGATTCTCATTGATGAACTCATATCCGATCGTCTCCCGGATATGACTGACCGGGTCTATCTCCGGCGCTACAGCGGGGATCTTCAGAGAGTCCATATGGGTCTGGAAGTCTTCCTCCCAGGACATCAGGTCGAAGCCGTGGTACCAGTAGTCCTCACCCATCTCCGGGAGCCATACGTCCTCTTCATCCAGGTTATCAACTTCCTCCGGGCCTTCCTCTTCTTCACCACAATCTGCCAGATCATCCTCATACTTCTCATTCAGAGTATAATCCTCATTCAGCCTCCCTGACTCCACCAGGTCATCATAATACTCCCGGATATCCAGCAGATCCCGGCCATCTTCATCAAGCGTAAACCAGTCCACATCCTCCGGCTCCCAGGGATATCCTCTCCCCTCCCACAGGGGCTCCGGCCACAGACAGTCCTTCGGCCAGGGCTTTCTGGATTCCTTCCGGTCTCTCCCACGGTACTCTTCGTTCGTTCCACTGCCACTTCTTCTTAACATAAAAAATTCCTCCATGATTTCCGGCTAATTGCCTGATAATCCATGGAGGCACGTATTGAGTTCGATGTTTGTTAACCATTACGCATAAATCATCGCAGAACGTATATCTCCGCAGAAGCATAAGTATACACTCCTGCCAAGATATCCCTGTTCCGTAGTCGCAGCGTCTATACATCGATCCATCAAAGCACTTATCATATGCTGTCTCTCTGCCCGGAAGCCCTGGCAAATACCTCCGCCAAAACTTCCGACCAGGATGATATACATATGGCAAGTCCCCCATGCCATCCATGTTCAAGAACAGGACAACATGGGAGAAATAGGAATGCAAGATTCTTCAAGGGCAGAATGCAGTAATAACTTGGGAATGAAATGTCCGCATCCAAGGATTAGCAATTATTGAGTTCATCCAAATCAACACTATTTTCATAAATCGATTGATTCTTATTCAAAATCGCTTCTTTATGTCCATATATAAACGCCCCAAACGCTCTGCCAAATGGATTTACTGTTTTAATATAATCACTCCCTAGCACTTTCGGCACCAGAGTATAGATATTCTCTCCTTTTTTCCATTGTCCATTGTTTTCCAATAAATACTTTTTGTAAGCCTCAGATCCTTCCAATGTTTTTATTATATTCTTATTAGCCCATTCCATTGTTTTAAAGATTTCTACTCGTGCGGAATCAGTTAAGCGAATGATATAGATAGCTTCCTTACATTCTTCATGTTTTTTCATAGACAACGATTTATATGTTACCTTTCCATTTAATTCGATATCAACCGTTGCGTTCGCAACAGTTACAGAAAAAATCTCAGACCCGAACCGACTGTCAAATACCTGTTCTGGATTATTTGTCTCACCTAAATCAATTCTATTGTCTTTATAATAGACATTCAAAATATATAATGCAGCCAACGCAAGAAGGAGATTGTTAATATTGCCCTGCTTAATACTGTTTTTTCGGTCATGCTTAACTGCTTGATAGGCTTTTTTCCATTTTGCTTTTCCCCTTTTATCAGCATTCTTTAACGGCTGAAGAGTTTGGAATTCCTCATTGATGAAATAGAATCGCGTTGCTGTAATCATCACTTTTCTAGCACATATTCCCCATTGCTTGTCCAAATATGCTAAGCAATCTGTATCAAAGTATAATTGTCGTTCTTTCCCGTCTATGTCATAAACTTTTGGACCATTAGTCAGTTTGTACAACTCTTTTGAAATTGCCTCAATTTCCATCGAGCATCTCACCAGCAAATCCGCAATATGCATTGAATACACACTTAATTGATCGTCTGAAAACTGTATATAATTTGCAAGTTCAAGAGTTTCTGTTTCAAGATTTTTATAAACTGGCCAAAAGTGATTAAATGTTTTTGTCATTGCTCTTCCTCAATCATTCACTACAATGAAATATTCTATTACTATCACGTATCATTTTACTTTTACTAAGGTGAAAATGCCCCGCTCAGTATCTACACCAAGCTTACTGTTCTTTTCATCTGAAAAATGATACTTCCCTCAAATTAGCATAACAAGAACTTATTTTACCCAAAAGCTCACCTTCGTCAACAACTAGATACAATATACCTTTGCACAGAACGCCATAATACATGCTTTTTGCTCTGAAGAATAGTTGCGCAAAACATTCTTTTCTAAACTCTCATTTTACCGGAATTATAGTCTTAAATGACTCTTATTTGAGATCTTAGATAAGAGTCATGCGCGCCGCCGGTTTTCAGAAGCAGTGAAAGCCGCCGGACAGGCAAAAGCAAAACACACGGTGGCATACATGGCGCTCCAAAAAATCGCAGAGATATCCCATTATGAGGGACTGTTTGCT
>Ga0256407_10013331_pt1 | contig 11001 bp, 12 predicted proteins | sample RumenRJG_04DNA_FD_193489 | JGI IMG/M metagenome (GOLD analysis project Ga0256407, IMG submission 193489) | Bovine rumen microbial communities from Lethbridge, Alberta, Canada - RJG_04 | ecosystem: Host-associated > Mammals > Digestive system > Stomach > Rumen | place: Canada: Alberta... | reverse complement strand
CAGTCCTGGTTCATAGATGGGCATGATGCCATCTTTCAACTTCTGTATCTTCTGTGCATCGACATCGACGCATGTCACGTGTGCTCCCATCTCTGCGAAGCACGTACCACTAACCAGACCGACATAGCCTGTTCCTACAATTGCAATATTCATGTTAATGCTTTGTTTTTATAAAGGAGGGAAAGCTCATGTTTAGAACCTTTCTTATGAGAGACAGAGCCTTCCTCCGAAACATAACGATTTTTTATATATGCTGCTTCACAGCAGGATTTCTATTCCAAACTTACCACCCTCAAAGTTGTAACAGTCGTTCCTGGCGATTGAGTAATTTCGCCATCGTAATCCATAGAAGGATTTACTACTATTAACATCATCAATAATTTTCACTTATGAGTGACAAAGAATTTAAAAACCATTGTGCAGAAATTGTCTTAAGAACTGCCAGAGGCAAGATGCGATCTGGACGAGGCACAGCCTGCAGCTACGCAGCTGGAGCTGCCGACGGCCTCCGACGAGGCTACGCCCTTCTGAGCAGCCCCTCCTCTTTAGGCCCCCTATATAGGGGGCCATAGAGGGGGGCTCAGGCTGCGCGGAAGAGGCAGAGCCTCCACTGTAGGCGCTCAGCCTCTGTCCTACCCATGATTCCGGGATCAACATCTCGGTTTCAGATTTTCTGGAACAGCGTTCTTCTGAGGCTCAGAAGAACCAAGAGATTGATCTCGTAGATTTTCTCTTCGATTCCAAGAATCGAGCATTGTAGGGGAAATCCCTACTACTCCTATTTCTGTTCATTTCTCTCATGCAAGAGAAAAGGAACCAAAGAGTGCACTACCCCCAAGGCCCCCTTCAAAGGGGGATGCAACCGCTCCGCCTGTCGCTCTTACATTTAGGTATCCTCGACCCATCAAAGGGTCGGGATGGAGTTTTTTATATTGGAAGTCACTTGTCAAAGCCTTCCTTTAGGTCGCGACCTATCAGAGAAGCAAGTATGGAGTGAGACTCCCTATAGATAACATGGAAATAATACTTTTCATTGATTCCATTGATTTCGACGACAGATAAACGGACATCAGTTATGCCATGCTGAAGACTATACCTTTGAAACATCTTGTCGAACAAACGACTCCTATATTCCTGAGGAGGCATTGTATTCTTTGATGTGTGGGGTATCGGATTGATAAAGTCACAATAATAGCAGATGATAGCATTCTCTTGCTTAGCAAAAAAATCTGCTATTGTACTTTCTATTGCTGCAAGGACTTCGTGGCCAGTAGCATTATTTCCTGCCAAACGACGTAATTCAATGCCTACAACAATTACACCATGCATTGCTTCGTTTGCTTCGGACGAGAGTACGCTATGGTCTTCTGACAATGTAATGTGATACACATCGCCTGTTGATGACCTGAATAGTCGGACGAAGTCTTTCATTATTCAGAGCTGGACAATCTCCGAGTTCTTATACTCACCGGCATCCCAGCGCTTTTGGACTTCCTGAAGACGCTGAGCCTTGTCAATACCAATTTGGCGCATACGATTCAATACCTTACGCGATGCGTTCTTAATTGTGATATATTCTGTATTTGCCATAACTCTTTTATCTTAATAATGATATTTGCTGCTGCAAAAGTAAGCATTTAATTCGACATTTGCAAGGATTATGCCATTTTTCTGCAATATGCCATTTATTTCGATCACCCAACCCTCTTCCAAGAGGGCTTCGACCTTCTTCCCAAAATCCAATCTGTCCTTTTCTCTGGCGCAGAGAAAAGAACTAAAAGAGACATCCACCCCCTCCAAGGCCTCCCCCTATATGGGGAGGATGCAACCGCTCCGCCTGTCGCTCTTACATTAAGGTATCCTCGACCCATCACAGGGTCGGGATGTGTTTTTATCGGCTGGCGCATTGGGAAAACTTTATAAACTCAGACAATTGCTTATATGAGCGAAGCGGAGCGGCACTGTCTTGGCATTGTCTTGGCACTGTCTTAGCTCTGTCTTGGCACTGTCTTGTTACTTCCGATAGTTAATACCCTGAAAACGGTGAGTTAACTCGATTTGTCGGTTGAGTTAACTCGATGGATGTTTTGAGTTAACTCACGGTTTTTCGAGGGTTATTTCTTGCGGAGTTGGGAGACGGGGAGGATGAACTTGAAAACACCGATCTTGTCGAGGATGACGGTGGCCTTTTTGCGGCCGTTGACCAGCTCAATGGTGCCTTCGAGGTCTTTTAGGATCTCGGACTTCGACAGGATGCCTTTCTTGAACTTGACGGTATCGTTGACACCCAAATCGGAATACTCCACCTTGCCGTCTGCTATCTCCAGAATGGCGCGGAGGGCCTTCATCTCACGGTCGGGGACACGGGCAAAGTCGGTGAAGTCGTTGGCGGTGAGGGAGAGGGCAGGGTCTTTGAGATAACCCTTCAGAAAGGGACATTTCTTCAGCACATCGACTCGATGGCTTTCGGCTACTCGCACGAAGATCTTGCCATGGATGACCAGCTTGTTGTCTTCGTCTTCCTGAACGGCAGCATAGGCCTCGACGGTGTAGGGTTCCTGCGTCTGGTTGTTGACAAAACCTTCGGGGGTGTTGAGGAGATTGCGGCTGTCGAGTTCCTTGTAGCGTTTGGTGAGCACCACGTACCACGCCGTGGGGTCGAAGACCTTTTGGATCCTTGGCCGTTCCTTCTTCTGATGGACGATCTTGTGGGTCTCTACACTCCTGAGCCGACGAAATTTTCGGTTCTTTTGCTCCATGGCTCCGCCGCAAGGCCCCTCTGCTTCTGGAGTGGTCTTGACAGCCATTAACTTGACTTTTGCGTCATCTTCCATGCGCATAGACAGGCCTGTGGCCTGATGTCATTTAGAATCAGCGAAAGCTCAAATTGGAAACTTGGTCGGAGGTGACCTCAGGATACAAAAAGAGCGTGAACTCTCACTCTGCCCGTCCGTCTCTTTAGGTCCTAGGAAACCCGTGCTAATAAACAGACAGAATAATGACGCTCACGCCGTTGGTATATAATACACCCTCAAGTGTGCCTGAGGCTACACGAGCCTCTCAGCACACTGACGGGGCAAATGATACCACGCCACAAACATCTACTCTGCTATGCTCTTGATCGCACGTTTGAATTTCCTAGGTTCAAAGAAACCAAAAACAAAGCGTTGTAAGACGCTGTTCTAATATGTTAGCCCACACCTTCACTGCCCTTAGGGACAAGTCGGCGTGAGGTGCCTACGTAGTAGGCAACTCCATGTTTCACCGTAGTTTACCACGGCTTGACATGGATTTCGGCTGCAAAGTTACGAAAAATATTCGATATCCATAATAAAAAGTGAAAAAAAATTAGAAAGGACATTTTCTTATCAGAAATGGAGGTGGATGCCTGCTATCAGCCAGCGGCCTGGTTGTTCCACGAGACCGTAGTCATGATAGTTGATGTCGAAGAGGTTGTTGGCCTCGGCAAATATTCTCCAATGGGCTTCTTGCCATGTCAGGCGGGCATCGGTGAGGAAGTAGGGCTTGTAATCACTCACGGTGCCGTCGAAGTCGGTGTATGATCCTACGCGATCCTGCCATCTGGCGGAGAGGCCGAGCTCTAATTTGGATGTCAACTGCAAGTTGAGATGGCCAATGAATTTGTGGCGTAGGTATTCCAGGGCATACTGTGACACGATGTTCGCCTCTTGCTTCTTGTCTTGGTCGATATAGCTGTAACTGAGTTTCAGACGCTTCAACAGGCGCTGGCTGGGCAGCAGTTGGCGGAAGTCCATGCCTGCCGACACTTCCAGTCCGACACTGTTGATGGTGGTGTGGTTGACGCTTTCCCATACCGCCTGGTCGCCTTTGGAGGTGTCCATGATCCAGTCGATCATATTCTTACCATGATGGTGCCAGCCGGTGAGGGAGGCATCGAGTCCCTGATGTCGCCAGTTGACACCCACTTCGACGGCTTGCATCTCCTCAGGTTTCAGGTGAGGGTCGGCACTGTAGCCCTGCACTTTGTAGTACATCTCTGTGAAGGAGGGCATCCGGAGTGACGTGTTATACGAGGCATGAAGTTTCCAGTCGCTGCCTGGCCGGTAGCTGATGTCGATACCTGGATAGACGGTCATGTTCATGTTGCTCCAGGTGTTCTTGACGGCTACTAATCCTGCAGAGAGCGTGAAGTGGCGGAGCAGAAGGTTGTGCTCAAGATAGCCACTGATGTTGGTGCGGTTGATGCCCAGCGTGTAATCGCGGTCTGTACCAGGAATGTGATGGGGTTGAGAGAGGGGTTCTCCTAAGTTGCCGCTGACCAGGTCTTCGTTTCGGAGTTCTGCACCGAAGGCCGTTCTGCCTGCCGCCCAGTCGAAATAGCTGCTCAGGTTCACACCATAGACATCCGTGCGGTTGTAGTTGTATTTCATCTTGGCAGCCTGTCCGCGGTAGCCTTCGTAGCGGTCGCGGTTCTGGTTCCAGTAGATGCTTGGGGCGAAGTGCAGCCGGCCTCGCTTCGTAGTGGCCTGAATGGCAGTATATAGTTTGGTGGTATGTTCATATTGGTCGTCGGCCTGCCATTTGGGGGAGGCATAGAAAGTGCTGGAACCCCAGCCTTTGTCAGCGATGCCCAGATGCCAGTGGATGGTCACGTCATCGTCGTCGTACTCACCTTGATAGAAGGCTTTACCACCACTGAAGTCGGTATTCAGACTACCGGCCTTGGAACGGCTGTAGCCATCGCTGCGGCTATAGCCGGCACTCATCTGGTTGTTCCATTTCCCTTTTTTCAGATTGGCTCTGCCACTTGCCTTCAGATAGCCGAAAGAACCTCCTTCTACGGTCATGTCGGCACTGGTCGTAGTGGCAGGACGGGTGACGATGTTGATGGCGCCTACCAGCGAGGAGGTGCCATAGATACGGCCGGCAGGGCCTTCGAGCACTTCGATGCGCACAATCTCACTCAGATTGACGGGCAAGTCCATCGCATTGTGACCTGTCTGGGGATCACAGATATTGATGCCGTTGAGTAGGATGATGATTTGTTCGCTGGTGCCACCTCGCACCGAGATGTCTGTCTGCGCACCAATGGGCCCTCGCTGGCGGACATCTACGCCGACGGCGTATTTCAGCAGATCGTTAATACTTTGTACTGGCGCCTGCGCAATGTCAGCACGATCCAGTACAGTGACCATTCTCGCAGCCTGACTTCTCGTCAGGGGCGCCCTGGAGCCGGTTACGGATACCTCCTCCAATTGCATCTCGCGTGCCGTTGTCATCGCCGTGGAGTCGGTCACGACGGGATGGGTCGAGACACTTTCCGCTGAAGCATAGGTCAGTGTCGCTACGGAGAGTACACTGCATACGACTTCACGCCCCAGGCAACTGAACAGCGAGTAGCCCTTGTTCCCGAAATGACGGAAAACCAGGACCTGGCGCTTCATGTTGAATGTTGGTTTGTACATGTGTTAAAAAATCATTAATAGTCTTGCTTTATTGCAAAACGCCTGCAAAGGTAAGGCTTTTTGGGCGATTTTTACTAACTTTGCACCGCAAAAATAAAGGTCATGAGCATTATGAAACGTTTTTTCTTACTTTTATTAGTGGTCGTACTCGCCGTTCCTGCCTTGCCCCAGATGTTGGTGGAGCATCCTTGGCAGGGAAAGCGTGTCGCTTATTTGGGTGATTCCATCACGGATCCTCGTAATAAGGCGTCGAAGAAGAAATACTGGGGATTCCTCCAAGACTGGTTGCAGATAGAACCGTATGTGTATGGGGTCAGTGGGCGCCAGTGGAACGATATCCCTCGTCAGGCGGATCAGTTGAAGGCGGAGCACGGCGACAGTGTGGATGCCATCCTGATCTTCATCGGTACGAACGACTATAACGCGGGTGTTCCCATCGGTGAGTGGTTCGTGGAAAAGGACGAACAGGTGATGGCGGGTATTCATGAGCAGAAGCATCTTGTCAACCGCAAGCACCGCTATCCCGTGATGAGTGACTCTACTTATCGGGGGCGTATCAACAAGGCGATGGACTACGTGAAACGGATGTACCCCACGAAGCAGATTGTGCTGTTGACGCCGATTCACCGTGCCGGGTTCTATGCCAACGAGAAAAACTGGCAGCCGACGGAGGACTATACCAATCTGTGCGGTGAATATATCGATGCTTATGTGCAGTCGGTCAAAGAGTGTGGCAATCTGTGGGCTGTGCCTGTCATCGACCTGAATGCGCTCTGTGGCCTCTATCCGCTGATGGACGAGTATGCCCAGTACTTCCATAACGCTGACAACGACCGTCTGCATCCTAATGATGAGGGGCATCGGCGTATGGCACAGGTCTTAGTGTACCAGTTGTTATCATGTGGCATCAACTATCTGCCATCGGCACAAGGCAGTTCCGTGCATACTTATAACTCATGATAAAACAATCATCCCCGCCTGCTGGCGGGGATGATTGTTATTGGCGGATATAATCGACAAAAGCATAGGGGTAGTCGTGGCGCTCATCCTTGGGATGGTCTTCACGACTTTCTTCTTTCCATTCGTCATAGGGTGGGAAGAAGGTGTCTGCCTCGGCGGGCGTGTCGTCGATCTCTGTCAGACAGAGACGGTCTGCCATCGGCAGGGCTTGTTGATAGACACTGGCACCACCTATTATATAGATATCCTCCTCGGGCGTGCAGTGCTTGAGGGCTTCTTCGAGGGAGGCGTAGGTGTCGCAACCGGGGAAGTCTTTCTGCGTGCGGCTCAGGACGATATTCCTTCGGTTGGGCAGGGCACCTTTGGGCAACGACAGAAAAGTGTTGCGCCCCATGATAATGGTGTGTCCCGTGGTGAGTGCCTTGAAACGCTTCAGATCGTTGGGCAACCAGTAGATGAGTTTGTTCTTGTATCCGATGGCACGATTCTTGGCCACCGCGGCAATGATGCTGATCATACGCTTACTTCTGCTTTAATGTGGGGGTGGGGATCGTAGCCTTCGAGTTGGAAATCCTCGAACTGGAAATCGAAGAGCGACTTGACGTCGGGGTTGAGAATCATCTTCGGCAGGGGACGGGGCTCTCGGGTGAGCTGTAGCTTGGCCTGTTCGATATGGTTCAGATAGAGATGCGTGTCGCCGGTGGTATGGATGAAGTCACCGGCCTTCAGTCCTGTCACCTGTGCCATCATCTGGAGCAGGAGGGCATAGGAGGCGATATTAAAGGGCACGCCCAGGAAGGTGTCGGCAGAACGCTGATAGAGCTGGAGGGAGAGTCGGCCGTCGGCCACATAGAACTGGAAGATGGTGTGGCACGGCGGGAGGGCCATCTTATTGACCTCTGCCACATTCCAGGCTGACACAATCATACGACGGGAGTCGGGATTGTGCTTGATCTGGTCCAACACGTATTGTATCTGGTCGATGGTACCACCGTCATAGTCAGGCCAGGAGCGCCATTGATGGCCATAGACAGGCCCGAGTTCACCGTTCTCGTCGGCCCACTCGTTCCAGATGCGTACACCGTGTTCCTGCAGGTACTTGACGTTGGTGTCTCCTTTCAGGAACCACAACAACTCATAGATGATACTCTTCAGGTGGAGTTTCTTGGTGGTCAGTAGGGGAAAACCGTCATCGAGGTTGTAGCGGCTTTGGGTCCCGAAGATGCTGATGGTACCGGTACCTGTACGGTCACCTTTCTGGGTGCCTTCAGTGAGGATGCGGTGGAGGATGTCGAGATATTGTTTCATTGTATATTTATAATGTCTATTGGTTCTGAGGGTAGGTGAGTGGTCTTGATGCGCCAGGGCTTCGGATAGAGGTTGTTGGCACGGTTGCCGATATTCTTCACAGGCCCGATGGGTATGCCGTGATAGGTGACGGAGACCATGCCACGAGGGGTGTCGGCAGGGAGTGTGAGGGCTTCGCCACGGAGATACTTCAATGCGTCTGCGTAGGAGAGCTCAGATTGGGGGAAGTCGCCTTGCGGCAGATCACTGGTGAGCATTTTCAGGTTGCGAACCGTGATGTCAATTCCATGATTCTTGGGTTTGCCGACGGCCTGTCCGTTTTTGCGTAAGGCACAGACAAATAGTCCTTCACCTCGGGTGATGCCTGGTATGAAACGATAGACGGGGGCATCGAAGCCTTCAAGTAATGAACCTGTGATGTGCCATTCCTGTTGCGTCGGTATGGGAATCGGTTCTGCCTCATACGTTTCCAGTATCCAGCGCACGTTTTCTTCGTCTTCTTTGGTGTTGAAGGTGCAGGTGCTATAGATGAGAATGCCACCAGGGTTCAGGCATTCCCAGGCATCGGAAACAATCTCGCGCTGCAGTCGCCAGCATTTCTCCACGTTCTGCGGACTCCATTCGGCCATCGTGGCGGGATCCTTGCGGAACATCCCTTCACCGGAGCATGGGACGTCGCAGAGTATCACGTCGAAACGTGCCTTTGCTTTCCGGAAATCACGGGGATAGTTGTTGGTGACCATCGTGCCGGGCCAGCCCCATTTCGTGACGTTTTCTAAAAGTATCTGTGCTCTGGTGGGTATCGGTTCGTTGCTGACAAGGGTACTTCCTGCAGGCAGTACGCTTCTGGCAGCAGTCGATTTTCCACCAGGGGCTGCACAGAGGTCGAGCATGTCAACGGGCTCCTTGACGAGGTGGTGCAACACGTGACTGACGAACATCGACGATGCCTCCTGTACATAGTAACAGCCGGCGTGGAAGAGGGGATCGAAGGTGAACTGAGGGCGCCCCTTGAGATAATACCCTTCTTCACACCAGGGTACCTCACTGGGAGAAAGACTCGCATCGAGGTGGCACCTCTTCACTCCTTGTGAGATGCGCGGGTTCAGACGGATACTGGTGGGAGCCTCCTCATGGAAAGCCTCCAGATAGCGGTTGAAGCGCTCTTCGCCCATCAGCCGCCTCGTCTCAAGGACAAAATCCTCTGGCAATTTCGTCATTTTCGATGCAAAGTTATAAAAAATATAGGAAAATCCACTATCTTTGCAACTAATTTAAGTTTTGTTTCGTCAAACAAGTGTAGAAAACAAAAGACATAAGAAATATGAAGAAGTGTTTAATCGCAATCGCAATGGTGCTCACGCTCAGCATGAATGCCGACGCTGCAGCACAGAAACATCGCCACACGCCCCGTACGGAGCAGGTGGACTCTACTAAGACGAAGGATGCAATCGAAGCCTTTTCAGACACCACAGCCACTGCTGATGCCAATGATGCCGAAGACGATCAGTATGTCAGCCGCCATCACCATTCGTCATTCACCGTCAGTGGCTTCCCAGATGATTTCTTTGACAATTTCGATGGGAAGGATATTGCTGGAATGTTTTTCGTCTTGCTGATTATCCTGATCATCTTCTTATTTGCGCCGATAGGCATTATCATTGCCATCTTCTACTTCGTGAATAAGAACCGTCGTGAGAAATACAGACTGGCTCAGATGGCCATGCAGAATGGACAGCCCATCCCCAACGACCTGCTGAACGAGAAGCAAGACGACTGGGACCGTAATGACTATCAGGCAGGCATCCGCCAGATGTTTACAGGTGTAGGCTTGGCTATCTTCCTCGGCATAGCTGCCGGAAAGATCGGCTTCAGCATTGGCGCCCTGGTGTTCTTCATCGGTCTGGGCAAATGGTTTGTTGCCAGACAGGAAGGAACCACAGGTAACCGCTCTCGCAACGACAACAATTCCAACAACTTCAATCATAACAATTCAAATATTCAGAACTATGACTAAGAGATTAACGCGCTCTAATGACAGAGTATGGGCAGGGGTTTGCGGCGGTATCGCAGAGTATCTGGACTTCGACCCCACCATGGTAAGAATTGCCTACGCCTTCCTGACGGTCTTTACCGCCTTCAGTGGATTGATCTTCTACATCGTGCTGTGGATCTGCATGCCGGAGAAGAATCAGTTGCCGCAACAATAGTTGATAGCTGATGGCCGATCTGAACGATCTCTCTCTTGTAACCCAGGTGGCTGTGTTTCACAACAAGCGGGCTTTTGACCAGCTTGTCAGGAAATACCAGTCACCTATACGTCGGTTCTTCCTGAACCAGACGCTGGGGGACGAGCAGCTGAGCGACGATCTGGCCCAGGATACGTTCATCAAAGCCTATATGAATATCGGGAAGTTCAAGAGTCTTTCTGGCTTTTCCACCTGGCTGATGCGTATTGCCTATAATGTGTTCTACGACTATGTGCGCAGCCATCGTCAGACCGATGATGTTGATGCTTCCGCAGCCGTCCGTCAGATGTCGGTGTCGGGCGATTCTAATGTAAAGATGGATGTCTATGCCGCCTTGGCGCTGTTGAAGCCTGACGAACGGACCTGTATCACGCTCCAGCTGGTTGATGGCTATCCGATCGATCAGATCAGCAAGATCACGGGTATCCAAGAGAATACGGTGAAGTCGCATCTGAGACGGGGAAAAGAAAAGATGACAAACTATTTAAAGGAAAACGGATATGGATGATAAAGATCAGATCATGTTAGAGAGCTTCTTCAAGCAGGCTGCTCAGCAGCAGATTGAAGACAACGGCTTTACGGTACGGGTGATGACGCAGCTGCCCGACGGTAGAGTGGAAAGGGTACGACGGTTGTCGAGCCTATGGACCTTGTTCTGCATCATCATAGGTGTGGTACTCTTCTTCGTCTTTGGCGGTACGATGGTGCTGAAGTCTGCTGCACTCAGCATCCTCCAGATGCTTGTCACGACGCTTGAGGTGTTCCTCGTGACTGCTCCGACGACGGAGATTACCGTCAATCCTTGGATGCTTCTGCTTTTGGTGGGTTTTGTATTAGTTTACCTGCCTTATCAAACAGCCCGTAAGTTGTCCTCAGTACTGTAAACTCAGTGCGGCGGTTTAGCTGGTTGCACTGTTCCTGCTGCTCCTCTGGGAGTTGGGCGATGAAATCCTCTGTCAGGATATCGCCCTCCTTGAGGAACAGATATCTTTCTGCCACCTTCCGTTTGATGCGCTTGGGTTTGCCCTCACCATAGC
>Ga0256407_10013330_pt1 | contig 11002 bp, 11 predicted proteins | sample RumenRJG_04DNA_FD_193489 | JGI IMG/M metagenome (GOLD analysis project Ga0256407, IMG submission 193489) | Bovine rumen microbial communities from Lethbridge, Alberta, Canada - RJG_04 | ecosystem: Host-associated > Mammals > Digestive system > Stomach > Rumen | place: Canada: Alberta... | reverse complement strand
CGACCCGGCAGACAAGCAGTTTGTCTTTACAAGTTCCCACGAAAGGTTCCAGGGTTCTAACGCAAACAATTCTGATCTTGTGCCCCAGCATTTTTCTACCGACTATTCTATAGAAAAGTATTCCGATGTAATGCTTGGCAAGCTTGACTGCGTGCTTTTTGAGCTAAAGGCTTCTGCAAAGAACGTGGACTATCCTACGATAAAGCTTTGGGTTACAAAGGATGACGGCCTTATCCGAAAGAGGGAAGACTACAGCCTTTCTGGCCAGCTTTTGCGCACTCTGGCTATTCCTTCCTACCAGAAGTATGGTTCTCATTCCGTTCCAGACAAAATGCTTATCGTGGACAACCTTCGCGGTAAAAAGATAGACGGCAAGATGCAGTACGAAAAGACCCAGATTACCGTTACCAATGTTTCTTTTGCAAAGCAGAGCGACACGGTTTATACTAAGAAATATGTGGAAATGATGAGCAAATGATATTGAACAGGGGAAAATTGGGAGCAAGACGGCATACTGTTGGCAAAACTTCTGCTGGCAGGTGGTTTTTAAGTTTTTTGGCGCTTTTTTGCCTGGAATTCTTGTTTATTCTGGCTCCCACCACCCTTTATGCGGAAACTGCCCAGTCTTCAGCGGATGAAATGGATGATTTGGACTCTATGTTTGAAGATTCCAGTGATTCCGTTGGAACTGAAGGCACACCGGTAACAAGCGCGGCTTCCCCTTCAATAAATTCCCCTGTAGGCAACATTGTTTTTAACGGAAGCGTAAAGGCAAACCTTGGCTACATACAAAAATTCACGCCGGAAAGGGACAAGTCTCCCTACGCTTCTTTTTATTCGACCCTTGGCTTTACCGCAAGGCCTTCTTCCGTACTTTGCCTTAAGGGCGACGTCTTTGCAAAGTTCCCGGACATGGAGTGGGACGTAAGAACCCTTTACTTTGACTACATCCTGCTTGACCGTGTTTACCTTACCGGTGGGCGGACGGACACAAAGTGGGGCAATTCATTCATCTTTGACACAAACATACTGGACGACTCTTTTTTGGACAAAACAGGCTCTTCCGTTCTTGATACGGATGACGATGATGATTTTTCCAGGGATTTCTTTGGCATAGCAACAATTCCCATTGGGCGCGGGGAGATTCAGGCTCTTGCCCAGTATTACTACACGGGAAAGGAGCAAAAGCTGGACAAGCAAAACCTTTGCTATGCTGCAAGCATTGAGTATCCCTTTGGGCTCTTTTCGCTTAAGGCATTTTTTAAGACCTGGCCGGATTCTGTTACAAAAGATGAACTTATTACGCCTGCGGTTGGGCTTGAATTTTCCGGCGACATCTATGACTGGCACCTTACAGCCTGGGGAAAGCTTCACACGGATGTTCCTGACAAGAAGATTCTTTACAGCTCCTATACATGGAAAAAGGAAGACTTTGACTATGCAAAGTTTGTTGGCGGCGTAAGCAGGCTTTGGCAGTTTGGAAAGGCACCGCAGAAGATAGGCTTTGTTACCGAATTTGAAACTATTTTTGACAATACCGACAGGCTTTACGGCTCTGAAGTTACTAATAACGTGGCTTTTACGGGTTCATGGAGGCATATTGCCGGGGGAATTGTTTCTGCAAACGTGCAGTGGTTCCACAATTTGAATGATTCTTTTGGCTCTGTAATTCCAAGCCTTTCTTTTTCTGGCCTTCCGCACGGAACTGTTTCTTTTCTTGTGCCGGTCTTTTACGGGAACCAGACGACAACTTACAACAAGGTGGACATAGTTTCTACCGAACAAAAGCCCGCTGTTTTGGTTGGACTTGTTTTTAGCCTGAATGCAGACTTCTAATTTCTAGTTGATTATTGAGCTGAAAAATAGAAGATGTAGTCAAAAAATCCTTCGGACTGGGAGCAGTGGGTAAGGATTATCCAGCCGTCGTAGGTATCTTTGCCAACATTGCGCGTTATGATGGTCATGTAGACATTGTTGTCTGATGTATCGTATGCAGCAAGGTTCTTTTCTGCAAAATCACGCACATTGTAGTCTTCTTTGTCAATGTTTTCTTCCGTTATGCGGTAGAAATTGGTCAGGTTTATTCTTTCGCGAAGGTTTTCGGCAATGGTTTCTGCATTGCTCCATTCCTTTGTAAAGTTGTAGCGGGAATATGAGCCCATGTAGTTAACGATGGCATCGTCCTTTGTGTAGGCGTGTACTGTTACGGCCGCTGCAAGGAGTAGGGCAAAAATTGCTATTTTACGGGTTGTATTCTTCATATTGCACCTCCAGAAGACCGGAACACTGGAAGGTTTTGTTTTCCAAAATTCCGGCCTTTTATACATAACAAGCGGCAGTAACTATTGGTTACATTTAGTCGATTTTTGTCATGTCGGCAACGTCTTTTTCGTAATCTACGCCTTCTACGTCAAAGCCGTTGATGTTAAGGAAGTCGTGGCGAAGTCCTTCAAGGTCTGTGAGTTCCGCTACGTTTTCTTCCTTTACGTTTGCCATGATTTTGTCTACTTCTGCCTGTACCGCAGGGTCAAGTTCCCAGTCGTCTATGCGGATGCGGCCTTCGCTGTCTACAGGTACGTTTCCAGCTGAGTTGTCCGCACCTGTGTAGAGGCGTTCTGCAAAGAGGCGCTCCATCTGCTCAATGCAGCCTTCGTGGGTTCCCTTTGCCTTCATTACCTTAAAGAGGGCTCCAAGGTAGAGGGAAATAATGGGGATTACCGCGCTTGACCTTGTAACAAGGCCCTTGTTTTCGCTTACGAATGCGGCTCCACCCAGTGGCTTAAGCATTCCGCTGATTGTGTGTGCCCTTGCTTCCAGGTCTTTCTTTGCGGCTCCGATTGTTCCGTCGCGGTAGATTGCGTGGCTAAGCTTTGGCCCGATGTATGAATATGCGAGCGTGCGGCATCCTTCTGCCAAGACACCTGCCTCGCTAAGCTGCTTAATCCAGCGCTCCCAGTCTTCGCCGCCCATTACCTTGATTGTGTTGGGAATGTCATCGCCTTCTGCCGGCTTTGCTTCCATAAAGGAAAGTGCTCCGGTCATCATGTCCAGTGCCTGTCCTGCGTAGGTTTGTCCTACCGGCTTGATTACAGACTTGTACATTACTTTTGTGTCGGGGTCCGTTCTTACGGGGCTTGCAAGGCTGTAAACGATAAGGTCAAATTTTGCGTTCCATGCCTTTACCTTTTCTATTACCTGCTGGCGCACTTCATCGGAAAAAGCGTCTCCGTTGAGGGTTTCAACCTTGAGGCCTGCTTCTTTTGCCTTGCGGTCAAATGCCATGTTGTTGTACCAGCCCGGGGTTCCGCCCTTTGTTTCTCGTGGTTCTTTTTCGAAAGATACGCCGATTGTGTCTGCACCGTATTCAAATGCCGCGCTGATTCTGCTGGCAAGTCCGTAGCCTGTGGAGCAGCCCAATACAAGGACAGTCTTTGGGCCTTTGCCGCCTTCTTTTACCGTCTTAATTCCGCGTTTTGCCTTTTGAGCGACCGCATATTTTATCTGGCGCTCCGTTTCCTTTGCGCATCCAACCGGATGTGCGTTGATGCAGATGTTGCTGCGAATCATGGGTTTGATAACCATAAAAAACTCCTGTTATATAGAAGAAAAAAAAGGTTCCGTCTTAAAAATTCAGTTTGGAACACTTCTTTTGATTTTACCCCTTTTTGCCCTATTGGGTCAAGGTTAGTCGCAAGATTGTGGCTGGCTCTTTCCGCCAAGGTGTTTTTTCTTTTTTTATTTGGACGGCAGCTTCTTTTTGCGATATTTTTCCTGCAAATGATAAGTGTCCAAAAATAACACTTGCCATTTTTTAAGAATGTATAGCGCCATGGAGGGCGCGTTAGATGTTTGTATAAAGACTCGCGGGTTTTTGCCAGAAAACCCGGCCTAAAAAATGGCAAGGAGGCCATTTTTTAGGCGCTTTTCGGGGTTCCGCCTTTCGGCTCCATTGCTGTCGCAACCCGCTTTCGCGGGCCCCTCCAATCCGGCCTCATGCCTTTGCTACGGGATCTGTGGAAGATGGCATTTTTGCTTTTACAGATGCTGGGTTTATTTGCTTGCAAGTGCGTTCGCCATGACGGATGAAATATTTGTTTTTTGTGTGATAATGTTACATTAAAGGAACTGAACAGGCTGCTTTTGACGTTGGAAGAAAACAAGCCGTTGGTAAGAAAGGCAAATTTTTGGAATTATGCAAGCTATGCCTGTGCGCTTGGGTGTATAGGCATGGGGGTGCAAACTATCGTATGCCTGAGGATTCCGCTGGAGTGGAGGAAACAGGAGCCTTGTGCATTTTGTTTGCCCTTTCTACCGCCTTAACCCGCATGTGGTCTGCCTCCTACAGAATGGAAGCTGTGGACAATTACAATCTTCACATAAGGTAACGGCTTAGCAACATGCAGTTTTTTGTCTTACTTGCCAAATAGGTTCAATGTCGAGTTTTGAAACAGACCTGTCATTGTCGGGCTCGCTGGAAACTTTGTTGCGAAAGATGTGAAAATCTATTTGCTTGCAATGTAAAAGATTGCCGTGTCAAGCGCGGCAATGACATATACTTTTTGGACAGCCCCTTCAATACCCGAGAAAATCCACGGAAGTCTTTCACTGCTTTTTTTCTCCACTTCATAGCCGCCAAAAGGCTCTGCCCTTTGGAATCCTGAGAAGGGCACCGTTGCCCTTTCTAATCCTCCGCCAACAAGACTCTGTCTTTTTGGATTATCTGCCAGACGGCCAGCCTTCTGGCTTCTACTAGCCTTAGCACATAAATACACTTAAAAAAATTATAAATACTTAAACATGAGTTGATATTCTTTCTTTAGCATATCTACAGAATCTTTCTGCAATAGATATTGTAATCTTTCTTTAGAGCCTACAACTCTTGCACAATAAAACCATATTCCCGCATCAAGTTTTCTTATATCCAAATTATTTCTCATGCAATAGTTTATAAAGTCAAAACCTAACTCTCTATCTTCTTTTGAAAGATTGTCATAGCGTTTTTCATTAGGATAGTTTCCCATTCTTTCAATTTTTAGGCCTTTTAAAAACTCTTTGATCCATATATCAATTGGAAATAAATAAAGCAATTCTTCAATTGTAAAATCAGTTCTTTTTGAATATAACAAAGTCATATCTCTTAAGAAAAAACTTTTAATTTTATGACCAAGCCCTTTTAATTGAATTGAATTAAAAGCTTCTTTTATTTTCCCTTCTTTTACAAATTCAACAGTCTTTTGAGGATTAAAATTTAAGATTGCTTTATCCATTATAGGATTAACCTTTGGATTTAGTTTTTCGCTTTTTGCAATTTCTTTATATTTTGCAATAAAAGTCTTCTGAAAATTTTCATCTTCAAATTTATCCAAATATTGCGTAAGGAATTTTGTATCTGCAATTTTAATCATTTTGGTATTACCAGACCTTTCCAATCCCCACGTATCAAAAAACTGAATAATCGAATAATTTTTGTCAGTTAGAAAACGTTTTTTATTAAATTTGGTTAAAAGTTCCAAATAACTCAATGAAAGGGATTCCATGTATTTTAAGATTTCTAAAGTATTTTTCATAATTCAATTATCCTCACTGCTGTCCAATAAACTAAAAATCATCTTTTTAAAAGTTAAGATCCTTGCTATAATGTTTCTACCACAAAACCAAATAAAACAAGGACTTAACTTATGTATAAATCTACCACAATTTCTTCACAATTGCTAGCACTCGCAGACCGACTTGGTTTTGGAAAAATCTGCATTCAGGAAAAAGCGGACAAGCGTTACAGGAACTTCACCGCCAGAACGCAGTTCTATGCTATGATGGTCGCCCAGCTTACAGCCCAGAAGGGGCTGCGGTCAATCGAGAATGCAATTAAAAGCGACAGCGACATCTATCATGCAGGCATAATGGCAAACATCACAAGGACGAACCTCGCACACGCGAACGAGAAGCGCCCGTGCACCTCTTCCAGAACTTCTATTTTCATCTTCTCGAACACTACAAGTTTTTGTGCGGCAAAAAAAGTCAAAGGGAAGGAAAGAACCTGAAGCTTATCGACGCGACGACAATCAGCCTGAACATGAATGACTTCAGGTGGGCTAAATTCAGAAGCACAAAGGGCGGCATAAAAATCAACACAAGGTTCGACTGCGACATGGAATGTGCCGACTACCTTTTCATCACTAATGCAAACAAACATGAGAATTCCACGCTGAAGGACATGCACCTGACCAGCGGGGACATCGCAGTCTTTGACATGGGATACTTCAACAAGAAGACTTTCCTTGACTTTACCGGCTCTGCAATTTCTTTTGTTACAAGGAATAAGAAGAACACAATCTATGAAGTCCTCTCCACCAATGCGGATGAAAAATCTGACGAAACTTTCACCATAATCCGTGACGAGGTAATAAGAATGAAAGTCGGGCAGTCAAAACAGGGGGCTGAGTATGTCACCCTGCGCCAGGTTCTTTCACGCGACAACGAGACGGGGAAGGAAATATTACTGCTTACAAACATGTTCGATGCGGACGCGCTGGAGATAGCGGCAATCTACAAGAAGCGGTGGGAGGCCGAGCTTTTCTTCAAGCTGATAAAGCAGACCTGCGTGTGAAGCGTTTTTACGGCCAGAGCGAGAACGCCGTCAAGACACAAATATGGATTGCACTTATCGTCCATCTTCTGTTTATAATTTTAAAGGCACAGAACAGGGAATCGGACAGGACATTTTCCAGCTTCAGCTCCGAGATTTTCGTGGTTCTTTTCAAGCACAGGGATTTAAACAAATGGTTCTCTCGGATTTACGAAAAGTCCCCTCCAAAACCTTTGCCGGACAAAAACGTTTTATGGCTTTTTGATTGTTTGGCTGGTTAATTGGACAGGTGTGTCACAAAGTGCCATTAAATGACACTATTCTTGAATTTTTCTTGAACTCATAGTTTTTTTTCTTTCCTCGACCAATCGCCACTTTCGCAACAGACACCTACTTAAAGTACTCACTTTAAGTAAAAAATATTGCACCTTATAGCCGAATTACTCCAGACACCAACAAAACCCTTGAAAAATCGGGAATTTTGGGTTATTTTCTAAGTATCTGGCGGTGAAAATCCCGCTTGTACCTACTTTTATCCAAACTAATCCAATCTATGTTGCCAACATGCAGAATTGCGTAGCGATTCTGCAATACTCAAAAAATCCATGGAGTTTTTATCGTACTTGCCAAAAAGTAAAAAGCGCAAGGATGCGCGGCTTGGTGGCTTGGAGAACTGCCATGCAGTTCTCCAATACCCGAGAAAATCCACGGAGGGATTTTTAACTCGTTCTTGCCAAGCAGTATTAAGCCATGGATGGCGGCTTAGCAACATGCAGAATTGCGTAGCGATTCTGCAATCCTCAAAAAATCCATGGAGGGATTTTTTGAGGCGACGTACGCCGCCGTGGAGGGGCGCGAAGCGTTGCCGCAGAGCGGCAATGACCGTTAGGGAACCCCGGAAGGGCGGTGATGAAGGGCATGTTCGGTCGGATTAGCCAGGGAATAATATGGTAGAGCAGTCAAAGGCACCGTCCAGAAAAGTAGCGTATTTAAGAGAGATTCCGAAATAAATTCGGCATGACAGTTTTCTTATGCTAAAATGACATTGTATTTATAGGCTATATATTTTGAGTTTTTGGAGATAACAGATATTTATTGTATATTTTGCGAAAATGAAGTATTATAAATGCCTATGATAGTACAGAAGATAATTTCGGGTTTGTTTGGAAAATCCGAGGAAGATAAAGAGGCACTTCCGTCTTTTCCTACGCTTTTGGAGCAGATTGTTTCTTCCATGAAGCTGCTTTTGGCTAAGTCCGGTACGATGAATGATTCTTGGGCAGAGGAAAAGGAGCAGATTGCAAGGCTTGTTGACGAGGTTGAGCACATGGAGGAGACCGACGGGATTCTTGCGGCCAAGTTTGAGCAGGATATTCTGGGAAAGATTACCGCGCTTAGTTCTGCCTGTGACTGTGCCATTGCGGGAAAGAAGGATGCGGACGTAAAGAAGGCTTTGGCGGCTTTGCTTTCTTCTGTTAACCAGCGGGTTGCGGTAAAGAACCGCGAGGATGCTGAATAGGATTTTTTGGCTGTGTAAAGTCTGTATAAAGTTTGAATAAGTGCTGAACAAGTGCTGAATAAAAATGCCACCGTCTGAGTTTTGGCTCTGCGGTGGCATTTTTGTTTGAGTTCTTTAGAACTCAGTTCTTTAGAACTCAGTTCTTTAGAACTCAGTTCACTGTCTGCTGGGTTACTGTTGAATCCATTGCGTACAGTGTGATTACGCTGCCCTTGGTTACTATGTAAGGAATCTGCACAGCTTTGCCGGGGTGGCTGATTGTGGTGATTTCCTTTGTGTTGCCTTCTGCGTCTGTTGCTTCCAGGCGGACTGGTACCGGGTAGGGATATTCTGGCAGGGTGCAGTTAAGAACGCCGTATACTGTTTCGTCTGCTTCTCCGCGTACAGGGAAGGCAAGGTCCAGCGTTACGGTGCTGAATGCTTCCACTTCTGCTCCGGCCTTGTCTGTTGCGGTTACCGTTCCAGGTGCTTCTCCTCCGGCTGCATCATGCGACTTGAATTCAAAGACCAGCTTTGAGGTTTGCATAAGTTCAAGGAGCTTTTCTATGCTTACGCCTGTAAAGTTGGGGACTGTAACCTTTTCCGCCTCGTTGCCGTTGCTTACGATAAGGAAGAGCTTGATTGGGTCAGAGATGATTGTTCCTTCTGCCGGGTACTGGCTAAGGATTGTTCCTGCCTTTGAGCTGCTCTTCTGGTAAACTACCGGGCGTACGTCTACCAGGGTGTTTCCGCTAAAGAGGGTCTGGAGCCTTGTCTGTACGGCATCTATGTCCTGTCCCACGTAGTTTTCTATGCTGTCTACCGCAATTCCGCGGCTTACGGTTACTTCTATGCGCTGGTAGGCCTTTACGATTGTTCCTCCGGGCGGGGTCTGGTCAAGTACCAGGCCTTCTTCTCCGGGTTTGTCTGAGTAGCGCAGGTAGAGCTTGGGATAGAGTTCCTTTGCCTGCATCTCAAGGAAAGCCGTGGACCAGGATTTTCCGATGACGTTTGGAACCATGACTTTTTCTTCTCCCTGAACTGACGTAAAGAATACTGCCAGACAGGAGACTACTACTGCTATGAATGCCAATATAATAGTAATAAGAAGTGGGAATCCGCCGTTTGAAAAATTTTCAACCTGATTTTTTACGCTTAAGCCAAAGCCTTTCTTTTTTGCAGAGCCTGTAGCTTTTGCCTCTGAAGCCTTAGCCATGTAGTTTTCGGAACCAAAGCTTTCTGTGCTTGCGCCCTGGTGTTCTTCATCATAAATTTCAATACTCATGCTTGCTATCCTATCACTTTATTCAATGTTATTCCAGTACGGAACCGATAAAATTTCTTGCCCCGTTCATGAAGGACTTGTAGTCCATGGCCTTTTTTGCCTGCCACTGAAGCTCCGTTGCTATTAGAACCCCGTCTCCGGTTTGGATGAGGATTCCGCGCTGCTTGTTGTAGGAAAGGACTGTGCCGGGGACTGCCGCCGTGTTTTTTGGTATGGATGAGTCCTGGTTTGCTACCTTTGCAGCATCACGCGCCTTTAGTATGCGAAGCTGGACTCCGTTGCAGCTTGTAAAGCAGCCTGGCCACGGTGTGTATGCCCTTATCTGGGCATCTATCTTTTCCGCCGGGTTTTTCCAGTTGATTTTGCCGTCTTCCTTTTTGATTATGGTGCAGTAGCTGGCTTCTCCAATCTGGGGCTTGGCGTTGGGGAGGTTGCCGGTCTTTGATGTGTTGCGGAGGATTGTGGTTATTTCCGATGCTCCGTAGAGTGCGCACTGTTTTAGAAGGGTTTCTGCGGTTTCCGTGCCTGTTAGCGTTACCTTCTGCTCGGAGATTACGTCGCCTTCGTCTATGCCAAGTGCCATTTTTTGCACGCTAAAGCCTGTCTCGCTGTCGCAGTTTAGGATTGCCTGGTTTACCGGAGTTGCCCCGCGGTATTTGGGTAGCAGGGAAGGGTGAAGGTTGATTCCTCCGTGCTTGAATAGGGCAAAGAACTTGGGGCCCAAGATGTGGCCGTATGCAAAGCAGACAAAGATGTCCGGGTGCAGGGCGGCTATCTGTTTGCGCTCTTCTTCCCTTATGTGTTCGGGTGTAAGTATGGTTATTCCACCGTCACGCGCTTCGTTCCAGATTTGGGCTGTGTGGCCGACTTCTGTTGGGATAAGGTCTCTGTGCCTTCCCTGTGCGGATGGCGGGTTTGTGAGTACGCCCACGATTTTGTATTCCTGCTCGGGTGTCTGGCGGGACATTTCGCTGTCCCTAAGGATAAGCTCCAGTGCCTTTGCCGAAGCCGTAGGACTACCCCCGTAAATTACTCTTAGCATTTCTTATGCATTTCCTTTCTTTGCATTTTTTGCGGCTATTTTTGCCGCTATACTTCTGGCCTTTGCTTCTTTTTGGGCTGCTTTTTTCTGTGCCCGTTCGGCTCTTTTCTTGAACTCAGAAATGATTCTTTCCTTTATTTCGGCATTTCCGCGGTCAATGTAGAGGATTCCGTCCAAATGGTCGTTTTCGTGCTGGATTATGCGGGCCAAAAGTCCGTCTACGTCTTCCAGCACGAATGGCTTTCCGTGTTCGTTGAGCGCGCTCACCGAAACCTTTTCCGGGCGGCTGATGTTTTCGTTTTCACCGGGAATGGAAAGGCACCCTTCCTCGTAGTCACAAAGCTCGGCGGAGGTTTTTGTTATTACGGGGTTGATGAATACCCTGCGCACCTCGTCGTCTGACATTGCAACGAAAAACCTTTTTGCAATGCCAACCTGGGGGGCTGCAAGTCCAACTCCGTTTGCGCTTATCATGGTCTGGAACATCTCTTCAAAGAGCTGGCGCATGGAATCGTCTATTTCTTCCGGTTTTACTTCCTCGCACTTCTGCCTAAGAACTTCTTCGCCAAGTTTGTAAATCTTCATTCATGT